>Ga0115008_10001047_pt1 | contig 21958 bp, 19 predicted proteins | sample FraStrMetagenome_FD_87164 | JGI IMG/M metagenome (GOLD analysis project Ga0115008, IMG submission 87164) | Marine eukaryotic phytoplankton communities from Arctic Ocean - Fram Strait ARC3M Metagenome | ecosystem: Environmental > Aquatic > Marine > Oceanic | place: Fram Strait | collected...
AACTATTCGAAAACCGGATCAAACCGAACCAGCATCAATTAATTATGAAAAATACAAAACAACCTAACCCGCGCCGTCAAAACGGTCTTTTCAGAGGTGCCCTTATGCTTAAGTAATTATAAAATCGGTATGAATATGAAGCTGCTAATCGGGTTGATAGTGATTTTTGGGAGCTTACAACTTGTTCCAGTTGATCGTAATTATCCACCTGTAATTAGTGATATTTCGGCGCCGGCCGCAGTCAGTGCAGTGCTCAGGCGAAGTTGTTATGATTGCCATTCTAGCGAGACGCGTTGGCGTTGGTATGGCTTGATTGCACCGATGTCGTGGGTGGTGGCTCGTGATGTAAATCGAGGCCGTGAAGCACTGAATTTTTCCAATTGGAATCCACTCAACAGTCGCAAGAATAAAGCTAAAATTTACGAAGCAGTGCATGCTGGTAAAATGCCATCGCCACTCTATGCGCTGGCGCATCCTAGTGCCCGGTTGACACCGCCTGATTTAGAGCTCTTGCAAGTTTGGTCGGCTGTTACGACTGCCCCATCCGCGCGCAGCCCAATGACAGCGCTGAAAATTTTGCCCGACTTTAATGCGGTTTCAAGCGCGCTGTGGAGTGAACCGATTGTAATCCAGTTCAAAGAAAATACGACCCAGTACTTTAGCCCAGCTGCGCTGCTGCAACTTGATTCGCTTGTTGATTTCGGTCGACAGCAGCTGTTGCTCTTTGGCTGGCAAGGTTCGGGCCACGATCAACTTAATTATGAGCAGACTGAACTGAATTCGGGGCACATTTACTTTTCACTAAAAAAGGGAATGACTCGTGATCTGCGTCAGCATACTAAGGCATTCGTAGTCAATTCGAACGTCAGTTGGAGTGTACTAGGCGAGTAAGGAATGATAGTTTCAATGCTGGGAATTCAGTTCATTCGAATTTCAGTGCTACAGTTTTTTCGCCTAAATGAGTAGACTATGATCTGAGCAACCACTAGTGCGGTAAGCTTACTTTTTGGCGCTGATGCGTAAGAAAATTGCGGCGGTTGGCTTATTTTTTCCAGATTTTCCAAGTCGCCGCAGTAATTGCCAACCCGGTAATTCGGGTTGAAGGTTGCTAGGTAGTTCTAATATCGCGCGGGCTGTGCCGCTGGCCATCGGATTGACAGCTTGCTCGAATATTCGGCTTAAGTTCGCGGCAATGCTATCATAAGGCGGGTCGAGGAAGATCAAATCGTAGGGCGCGTCGCTGCCTTTTAAGTTATAGACATCGTGTGCAACAACTTGTCCGGCGTCGCTGCTCAATCCGCTGCTACGCAGTACAGCTTGTAGATTTTGGCGCAGGCATGCCAGCGCTTGACGATCGCTCTCATAGAAGCAGGCACAGCTGGCTCCTCGACTGAGCGCTTCCAGTCCATAGCTACCGGTGCCGGCAAAAAGATCAGCCACGCGGCAGCCCTGCATACTGGGTCCTAGGCTGGAGAAAATAGATTCTCTGAGTCGATCGGTCGCCGGTCTCGTGAGCGTGCCCTTTGGCGTTTTGAGCTGGATGCCGCGTGCGCTGCCGCCGGTGATTCTCATTGTTCAGTTGTGTGGGTGTGTTGGGGATGAGTCAGTAGGCTAGCGAACAGCGTGCCATACGCGCAATAAGCTTTCGATTAATTGCGGCAGTTGCTTGAGCGGAATCTGGCTCGCGGCGTCGGAGATGGCTTTGCTGGGGTCTGGGTGCGTTTCTAGGAATACGCCGTTTGCACCGGCGGCAAGAGCAGCGCGGGCGAGTGGGGCGACGTATTCTCGTTGGCCGCCGCTGACGCCGCCTGCGGCTCCCGGGAGTTGGACGCTATGAGTGGCATCGATGATGGTTGGGTGGCCGTTGCCCGCCATGATGTTGAAGCTGCGCATGTCAACCACTAGGTTTTGGTAGCCAAAGCTCGTGCCTCGGTCGGTTTGCCAAATTTCTTGCGCGCCAGCTGCTTCTAATTTATTGGTCACGAACTCCATTTCGTAGGGCGAAAGGAACTGACCTTTTTTTACATTAATGGCGCATTCGGTTTGAGCGGCCGCCACCAGTAAATCGGTCTGGCGGCACAAAAAAGCTGGAATTTGCAAGGCGTCGACTACTGCGCCAACTTTGTCGCATTGCTCGGGGCGATGAATGTCGGTGACGGTTTTAAAGCCGTATTCTGCTTTGATGGTACGAAAGATTTCCAAGCCACCGTCGATGCCGGTGCCGCGGTCACTGCCAATCGAAGTGCGGTTGGCTTTGTCGAATGAACCTTTGAATAAAATGTTGAGCTCGGGATGCTTGCATTGTAGCTCTGCCAGTGCATCGGCCACTGGGCGGCAGGTGTCTAGGCTTTCGAGAGAACAAGGGCCGGCTAGTAATAGAAGTTTTGAAGCATCGTATATCATGGCTTGGATTAAGCTCAATCGAGCTGGATTCGCCAAGCTAGAATTTAGCCGGCGCTGCAAATTGAATTTTTTTGTGCTTAGCTTGCTTTTGTTACGGTAATTTTATAGGCTTCTAATATATGTTCGCACGGCGCCGCTATCTCTTACTGCTTCTGTTCGTCAGTCCTTTTTTAGGCCGGATTTGTGCCGAACCTAAAGTTGAGCCGATTATTTCCGAAGACTTGCAGGCTGAGATTGTTTCCGTTTATGTGATACCGATCACTGAAGTGATCGATAAGCCGAATTTATACATTCTGCGGCGTGGTTTAAAGGATGCCATTGTGAATCAAGTGGATATGGTGATCCTGGACATGGACACGCCAGGTGGCCGAGTGGATTACACACTGGAGATGATGGAGATGTTGGCTCGGTTTGATGGTCTGACAGCGACCTATGTAAATGACGATGCGATCTCAGCGGGTTCCTTTATTGCAGCGGCCACACAGGAGATTTATTTTGCACCACAAGGTAAGATGGGTGCTTCCGCGGTGATTCAGGGTGGTGGAGCTGAAGTGCCTGAGACGGCCGCCATGAAAATTGAGAGTTATTTGCGGGCTAACATTCGTTCTATGACGGAAGGCATTCCCAATCGTGCAAATGTTATTCGTGCTATGTTGGATGCAGACTTTGAGCTCAAAGTGGAAGGTGAGCTAATTAAGCCGGCTGGCGAACTGCTCACGTTGACTGCTAACGAAGCTATGCAAACGTACGGAGATCCTGCGCAGCCTTTATTAGGAAGCGGAATCTATGATTCAATGGAGGCGTTACTAGATGCTCGTTTTGGGCCGGGTTGTTATGAAATTCGTGACTTTGAAATTACGTATTCTGAGGCAATCGCCAAATGGATGAATGCATTTGCGTCGGCCTTAATGGGGCTAGGTTTATTGCTCTTATTTTTGGAGTTTAAGACGCCGGGCTTCGGTTTTTTCGGTATTTTGGGGGTCTGTTGCCTGGGTGTCTTTTTCGCGAGCCAGTACATTGCTGGCCTAGCTGGTAATGAACCGATATTATTTTTTATATTGGGTGTAGTTTTGGTACTACTAGAGCTGTTCTTTTTTTCCGGTACTATTATTTTCGGGCTGCTCGGCTTAATTTGCATTTTCGGCTCATTGCTGTGGGCGATGGTTGATTTTTGGCCGGGTGAAGGGATTCAGATGGATCCAGCCTTATGGGCCGATCCATTAGCCAATCTCATTTTCAGTCTGGGCTTGGCGGTGGCTGGTGCACTGCTGCTGTCGCGTTTTTTCAAAGGGTCTTGGATTGAGCGTAAACTAGTTTTAGAGGATGTGGCTGGTGGGGCGTCTGGTATTGCGCGTGCTCAGCATGACTGTCTGCTGCCGGCAGTCGGTACGGTCGGTAGCGCTGTGACCGATCTCTTTCCTAGCGGTCGAGTCTTGATGGCGGGCCGACGTTATGAAGCGCGCAGTCAGCTCGGACCGATTGCTCACGGGGCAGCCGTGCGAGTGGTGCAGCATAGTGATTTCGGCCTGGTGGTGGCGGAGGAGAGAGCATCATGAGTGCGATTTTAGGTTTAATCTCAGCGTCATTGCTACTGGTATTTTTTGAAGTTATATTGCCGGGCGGACTGCTCGGGCTTCTGGCTGTCGGCTGCTGGGCTGTGGCAACTTGGTTGGGCTATCTTGAATTTGGGGTTTTGGGTGCTGTGGCTGTTTTTTTAGGAACTTTATTTGCCAGCGCAGTCCTTGTTTTTTTCGAATTAAAATGGGTGGCGCGCACCGAGCTCGGCCGTGGTTTTTTGCTCCAGTCACGCGTGACTGGGCATTCGAACTATTCTGCAGCCGACGATTCGATTGTGGGAAATTGCGGACGCAGTTTGACTCGCTTGAATCCAAGTGGGAGAGTTTGCATCGGGGTGCAAATTTATGACGCTTTTTCGCAAGACGGCTATATCGAATCTGATCAAGCGATCGAGGTGGTAGCTAAAGATAATTTCAAACTAATCATTAAAAAACTATGAGTCTATTAACTACACTTCCATTGGCCTTAGTGGGCTGGCAACTTGGCGCGGCGGCAATTTTGGGTCTAATCTTACTGATTATAGGCTTCATTATTGTTAATTTCTTCAGCATCTGGTTACGGGCCTTTTTGTCGGGTGCGGCTGTTGGATTTCCTACTTTGGTGGCGATGCGTTTACGCGGAGTGCCTACTTCAGTTATCGTGGATGCGCGCATCACTTCGGTGAAGGCTGGAATTGAAGTTGGCGCCAACGATCTGGAGGCGCACTATTTAGCTGAAGGTAATGTGATCCAAACCGTGCAGGCTTTAATCGCCGCAGATAAGGCTAACATTGCCTTGGATTGGCAGCGCGCTTGTGCGATCGATCTCGCGACGAAGGGAACCGGTAAGTCAGTGCTGGAAGCGGTGCGTACCTCGATTAATCCTAAGGTGATTGAGTGTCCTGCCACGGGCGGTGGACGTGCTACGATTGATGGCGTCGCCAAAGATGGCATCCAAGTTAAAGCACGTGCCCGAGTGACCGTGCGCTCCAATTTAGATAACTATGTCGGCAGTGCGCTGGAAGAAACAATTATTGCCCGTGTAGGTGAAGGTATTGTGACTACCATTGGCTCGGCCGCATCGTACAAAACCGTATTAGAATCACCAGACAGTATTTCTAAAGTCGTGCTCGAGCGCGGCCTGGATGTGGGAACCGCATTTGAAATTCTTTCGATTGATATTGCCGACGTCGACGTGGGTGAGAATATCGGAGCCAAGTTGCAAGAATCTCAGGCTGAGGCTGATAAGAACGTGGCGCAGGCGAAAGCCGAAATGCGGCGCGCGGCCGCGGTTGCTTTAGAGCAGGAGATGAAGGCGCGGGTCGAAGAAATGAATGCCAAAGTCGTCGAGGCTGAGGCGCAGGTTCCGCTGGCGTTAGCGGAAGCGTTCCGTTCTGGCAACCTCGGAGTAATGGATTACTACCGTATGAATAATATCAAAGCGGATACTGATATGCGTGATTCGATCTCTAAGGGCGACGAAAGTAAATAGCATTGCATGGGTGGGGCCGGTGAACGCCGGCCCCACTTCCAGCTTATGGAAAACTTACTTGAAATTATAATCCCAGTTGTCATCGCCGCTATTTATTTCTTTGGGAATTTATTCTCAAAGGGTGAAGCCAGCGAGGACTCCACGCCGGTGGGGCGAACTTTTGGGGAAGATCCCGACCCCGATGTTGCTGCGCGCGAACGTGAGGTACGTGAAAATTTAAGACGCAAGATTATCCAGCGTCGTCAGTTAGATGATGATGCGTCGCAGTCACCATCACCGCCGCTGCCGCCTATTTTTCCCCGAGTTGAGCCTGTTGTTTCATCGGCGCCCGAGCCGGCTCGTGCTGCTGGCCAGCCCAGTGATTTTTCATGGGAAACTTCGGATAATATTTACGAAACAAAGATGGAAGCGCAGTTGCTGCGTATCGCTGAAACGAAGCGTCAAGCGGAGCAGTTACAACAGCAAGCAGCTCACTCTCGTTCTAAGGCGAAAGCGCAATGGGGGCAGTCTGCAGATCCTGCGCCTCGTGGTTCTAGTTTGCTGGCTGGTAGCGTGCGTTCCAGCTTGAAAAATACTAGTGCAGCACGTGCGGCATTCGTTTATGCTGAAGTATTAGGCCGTCCAATATCATTGCGTTCGACGACAGAGCTGTGAAGCGCGGGTAGTGATTTTATCTCTCTATTGCGCCATCAAGTTCTGGGATGTGGTTGAAGGCGATACGCATGGGGCTGGCTTCGTGGCTGCGTTGGGCAGCCATGGCGGGTGCATAGTACAGCGTACGGTCGCCGTAGTTCTGGTTGATCTGATCCATCGTGGTTTGCAGTTTTTGTCTACGATGCTGATTCGGTGCGGCAAATAGCGACTCGGTGTGGCTGTCTCGATGAATTAGCCTAGAGAGTGTGATTGCGACTTTGACTGGTGCGGCCGTATCGCGGGGGCGCTGCTGCCAGAGTGTGTTGAGCATTTCTGCTAACTGAATATTATCTTGTGTTGGAAAGGTTCGTAGACCGAGGTCCCAGTAAGCGTTCGGTTCAAAGCCAAATTTAAGTTGTAGGTTGAGAGCGCCAGTGAAGTGCTGCATGGCGCGCAAGCGGCGGCAGGCTTTTTGTAGCATGCGGTGAAGTGTGGCGTGTGCGGCCTGAATGCTGCGTAAGCGAGGTGGAAGTACGTGCGAATGTCCGATTGTGCTTGGCTGCGTTTTAGTGGCTGGGATTTCGATGCCACGCAGTGAGTACCACATCCGATCGCCTTCGACAGAACCCCAGACGCGGTGCAGCTTGTGGCGTGGTGCTGCGCAGAGATCCTCCATATCTAATATGCGTGCGGTGCGCAGGCGTTGCTGGATGCGTGAGCCAATACCAGTAATATCGCGTAACTTAAAGGGATAGAGCGCTTCGGGTAAATGGTGGAAGTCGATTGCTACTAGTCCATTAGGCTTGCGCAGTTTGCTGGCCATCTTAGCCAGAAAGCGGTTTGGAGCTAGACCGATGGAACCGGTTATGTAGGGGCCAATTTGCTGAGCCAGTGCGCGTTTAATTTCGTCTGCCTTGTTGTGGGCGATTTCAGGTGCTTGCCATTGTGGCGGCAGTCGACCGTACATTTCGTCAATCGACAGTACCGCATCAATATACAAAATTGAGTGAATGCAGGCTTTAATCTTTTGATGGGTCTGAATATAGCGACGGTTATCAGCCTGAATAAATTGGATGCCGGGGCAAAGGTAGCGCGCTTCGCGTACAGGAGTCCCGGTTTTGACGCCGTGCGCTTTGGCCTCATAACTGGCCGCGATACAACAGGTGGTTTCGACTCCGATAGAGGGTACAATTCCGACTGGGCGCCCGCGTAATTCAGGCCGGAATTGTTGTTCCACCGAGGCGAAGAAGCTGTCGAAGTCGATAAAGAGATAGCGCAGAGACATTCTGGCATCCTTTGTAGTTAAAGAAAAAAAACAAATAAATAGTGAAATTATGTTCACTTAATTTTAATATTTGGATGCAAGGCTGTAGGTTTGAGCGCATTGGATGGTGTCGCGAATGGATTAAATGTGGGCTGTAATGCCAGCGACTGCCCGACTCATGTCGTGTGGTTTGTTGTGCCTGTAGTTTGGCAGCAGACAGCATGCAGGCCGTGGCTCGAATTTTGTGTCGTGCTAGGTACTGTCTTGTTTTGCTACTTGGTTTATTTAGCCTTGGCACTGCTCTTGATGCGGGAGTGAGTGTTTTGTGACATGTTAAAAAATAAAGACTTATGCTTCGGCGTTAATAACGTTAAGGTAAGTGGTATAAATTTCTCCAGTTGGTTGCAGTATTGATTCGTGTTGCCGCCTTGAAATTCGGTAATGAATTCCCAAGCGGTTATTTTATCTCAAACTTCTAGTGCAGTGATCTACTGCTCTGAGCTATGACTGTGCTGAAGCAAAACGACTTGTCAGATCGCTTGAATCCACAGGCTAATAGATCCAATGATCGGTGTTATTCGACCCCATTTAGGCTTGGGGCTAAGATCATTCAGGTAAGTTTTTGACTATTTACAATAACGTTATTTTGTTTATTATTCATCAGGCAACGAATGCCTCTTTGGATCAAATAAATGTACAATGTTGTGTATTAAAAAATATATATGAGAAATGAAATAGCATATGTTTTAGCCGCCATTAGTGCGGTGAGCTTCGCGGGTTGCCATTCTGTGCACACGCATGCTTCAACCGACCAGCCGACCGCAACTTCGGGAGTGATGACGGCGCCATCGTATCAAGGGGATCTGAGCTCGGCAGTAATCGATTCTGATCTGTATCGTTTGACTAAGATTGTCACCGATATTCAGTCGGTAGGGCGAGAGTACACTTATGAATATTTAATTGAAGCGCATCAGGGGTTAACCAGTTTGATGGTTACAGATACGATTCCCAGTGGGCTGGAGTACGTGAACAGTAATCCTACCGCTGCTAAGTCGGGGGATTCGGTGGTCTGGAATTTAGATGATTTGAACGCCGGCGAATCTGAATTCGTGACACTAACGGTTAAGGCACTGGAAACAGGTGAATTCGCTAACTGCGTCACGATCGAGGCGACACCCAAGGCCTGTTTGAAGGTATTAGTGGGGGCTCCTGTGTTGACAATTGATAAGTCGGTCGTGGATGAATCACTTATCTTGGGAGAGCACGCGGATTTCACAATTGTTGTCACAAACACTGGCAATGCCGTGGCCGAAAATGTAGTGATTGTTGATACGCTACCGCAAGGATTGATGGCGAGCAGCCCACTCGAATTTACGATTGGGAATCTGGCTCCTGCGGAATCCAAAACAGTCGAAGTAGTGGCTAGAACTACGAGTTCGGGTGAATTCCTTAATTTAGCTTCTGCAGTCGGCTCGAATGTCGCTTCAGTTTCGGATGATGTAAAGGTTTACGTAAATACCGTTGGGGTGGAAATTATGAAGTCGGGTCCAGCCGAGCAGTATATTGGTAAGCGTGCGAAATACGAAATTGTTGTAACGAACACAGGTGATCTAGCATTATCTAACCTGGTAGTTACCGATACGGTTGCTACTGGTATGCAAATTGACTCCGCAGCTGGAGCTGTCGGCAATGGGAATACAGTCTCGTGGGATATCCCTTCACTGCTGGCCGGGCAGTCTGAAATATTTACGGTTAGCACGACGGCTGCAATCGCTGGTAATTACTGCAATTCAGTCACAGTAGTGGATTCAGCACTCAATTTGAACGACTCGGCTCAAGCTTGCACTAATTGGAAGGGCTTTCCAGCGATTTTGCTAGAGGTCATTGATACTGAAGATCCGTTGTTGGTTGGGGATGCATCCACTTATATCATCCGTTTAACTAACCAAGGTAACGCACCAGATTATAATATCGAAATTGTGGCTGATATAGCCGCGCAGTTGAGGGTGCAGTCAATTTCGGGTGAAACCGCAGGTCGCGTCGTGGGGCAGGAAGTTCGCTTTGAAACTTTATCAGTCTTAGCGCCCAAGCAAACGGTTGAGTTCCTGATCCAGGTCGAGGGGAAAGAAATCGGAGGGGGGCGTAGTCACTTCGATTTAGATACAAAACTACTGAATGGTTCGATTCGCGAAACAGAATCGACTCAAGTTTACTAAGTTGTCCAAATGTGGGGTATTCAAAGCTGCACCTTGGGGGTGCAGCTTTTTTGTGTCGGGTGTAAATCTGTTAAAACAGTGCCAGTTGGTCATCTTCGGCTTGTGTCGATGTGCCCATTTTCTCTTTTTTCATGCGTTTGCGCAGTAGGTTATGGGAGGAATCATCGGCTTCTAAGCGCTCTAAGATTGTTTTGGCTCGCTCGATAACAGTCTTGGGTAGTCCAGCTAAGCGCGCGACTTGAATGCCATAAGATCGGTCGGCTGCACCTTTAATCACTTGTCGTACAAAAATGATTTCATCGTTCCACTCTTTGACTGCGACCGAATAATTTTCTAGTCGTTTGAGTGTTTTAGTTAGCTGAGTTAATTCGTGGTAGTGGGTGGCAAACAGGGTGCGTGGCCCTTGACCGCTGGCGGGGTGTAAGTGCTCGATAACTGCCCAAGCGATACTCAGGCCATCATATGTGCTGGTGCCACGCCCAATTTCGTCGAGTATAACGAGGCTGCGGACGCTAGCATTGTTCAAAATGTTGGCGGTCTCGTTCATCTCCACCATAAAGGTGGAATTGCCACGTGCTAATTCGTCACTCGCGCCGACGCGTGAAAAAATGCGATCGACTAATCCGAGTTGAAAGCTGCGTGCCGGCACCCATGCGCCGGATTGTGCCATCAATACGATTAGGGCGACTTGGCGGATGTAGGTTGATTTTCCGGCCATGTTAGGACCAGTGATCAATGCGATCTGAGGTGCGTCAGAGCTTTGAGCTGAGCTGGATAGGCGGGTGTCGTTGGGGACAAAGGAGTGAGTGCCGGCTAGTCCCATTCTTTGCTCGCGTAGCATCTGCTCGACTACGGGGTGGCGACCTTGATCAAGCAGTAGGCGATCGGAATCATCAATTTCGGGTTTACAATAATCCCATTCGCGGGCCAGTACACCCCAGCCGATCAACACATCAAGTTCAGCTAAGGCAGTAGCAGTGTCTTTTAGTGCATTTGCTTGTTTGAGAATGGCTTCAATTAATTGGTTGAAGAGAACTGCTTCACGTGAGAGCGCTGTTTCCTCGGCGTGTAGAATGTCGTGTTCGCGCTCTTTTAAGACTGGCGTGGTGTAGCGCTCCGCGTTTTTCATCGTTTGCCGCCGCACGTAGTCTGAGGGGACGGCCGCGATATTGCTTTTAGTGACTTCGATGAAGTAGCCAAATGCACCGTTGTAGCGGATGCGCAGATTCTTGATGCCAGTACGTGCTTGTTCGGAAAGCTCAAATGCTGCTAGCCATTTTTGGCTGTCGCGGGTCAGGCCGCGAGTTGTATCCAGTTCGGCATCAAAGCCATCGCGGATGGTGCCGCCGTCTTGAATATTGCTGGGCAGTTCATCGGCCAGTCCATTGGCGAGGTAGTTCGACAGCGTTTCGAAGTTGTGAATGCGTGTTGCAATTTCAGCCACTGCCGTGTCTGGGAATTCTAGCAGTGTCGCGGTGAGTGCGGGCAGTGCTGTCAGCGTGTCGCGTACCCCTCCAAGTTCACGCGGGTTACGCATTCGGTTTTGTAGTCGGCTCAGTATCCGTTCGATATCGCGAACGCCTTTCAGTAATTGCTGTAATTCTGTTGCCAAGCCCGGGGCATCTAGGAATTCGGCAACACAGTCTTGGCGGCGTTGTATTTCAGTTAAGTCGAGCTCGGGTGAGCATAGCCAGCGTTCTAACAATCGTGCGCCCGGGGCGGAAACGGTCGCATCCATTGCGGCCAGTAGCGAGCCTTGTCGTGTATTGGCAGCGGATTTGAAGATTTCTAAATTGCGCAATGTGGCGGGGTCGAGCAGCAAGGTTTTATCGGTACTATACTCGCGGATTTTACGCAGATTTTCCGGTTTAGCGCAGAGTGTTTCGCTGGCGTATTGTACGAGAGCACCAGCGGCGCCCAGTGCGGGGTGGTTGGCTGCGATGCCGAAGCCTTCCAGGTTGAGTACGCCTAGTGTTTCCATCACCGATTGCGCACCAGCAGTTTCGTCAAAATGATAATCGGGAATCGCAGTCACCGCGCGGCCATCGCGTAAGTGATTATAAAGCTCGCCAAAAGTTTCGTTTGAATGCGGAAGGCCCCACTGCTGCGCATTGTTTTCCGGCACGATGATTTCGCGTGGGTCGAGGCTTTCGAAGGCGGCAAAGAGATTCTCAGGGCGAGCGTCAGAGGCGATAAAAAACTCCCCAGTGGTCAGATCTAGCCAAGCGGCATGCAGCGTTTGCTTTTGCAGGCAGAGGGAAAGGAGAAAATGATTACGCTGTGCATCAATCTGTGTGTCCGCCAGTCGAGTGCCTGGTGTGATGATGCGTGTTAGCGCACGTTTGACTAGTTTTCCAGGCTGAGGTGTTTCAATTTGATCGCAGATGGCGACTTTGACTCCCTGATCTAGTAGCTTTTGGATGTAGCTGTCCGCCGCGTGGAAGGGGATTCCTGCCATTGGCATACCATGACGATGGGTAAGCGTAATGCCGAGCAATTTGGCCCCCCATTCGGCGTCTTGTAGGAAGATTTCGTAGAAGTCGCCCAATCGAAACATTAACAAGGTGTCCTCCGGCAAGCTCGCACGGATTTCATGCCACTGCTGCATCATCGGAGTCAGAGGCTTTTTTTTCTCGATAGTCATAATTTAAAAATTCGGTTGAATCAGGAATCGGCTTGCAGAAAAATGACCAGAGGTGGGTATTTACCACAATTTGAGATCGAAGATTTTAGCGATCGACTTTAAGTGCATCCAAAATACTGGCTTGCATACGTTGCAGCTTGGTTTGCATGAAATCGTGGAGTGGGATGGCGTCAGCGTCGTTTTCGTGCTCGATTAATTCAGTTAGGTCCATGGCCAGCCAAAGTTGATCCAAGCTGTCGGCGTTGTGCGCATCATAGAAAGTAGCATTGGCACGTCGTCGCCCGAGCACCGCTCGGTCGTAGCGCTTGCCACCAGCTATTTGTGATTCAAAGCAGGCATTGAGTTTTTCAGCTAATTCGGGGTGTGCGCTGGCATCTAGAGCGATTTTATCCTGTTCGCTGAGCCAGTCGAGGTCGCGCCAGAGTTCACAACCATAGACTTTTTTGGGCCGAGAGTAGGGCGGCATGCGCCGAATTGCTGCTAGTGCGGCTAGGCAGATGGCCACGTGACTGGGATGTTTGTCGGCTGGGTTATGGGTGTACAATACTTCTGGTTGTGTCCTTAGTAGCGTCGATTCTAACTGCTGCACCAAGCTTGCCTGGCCTGCGCGGGTTTTAATTTGTTGGCTGCTGTAGCCTAACTGTTGAACGAAGCTGTATTGGCCGATCTTAGCGGCTCGACGTTGTTCGTTGGCCCGCAGATTTTTAAACTCTAGCGGTGAGAGTTGGGCCTGGGGCAAGCTTCGAACTGAGCCGCCGCCATCGGTGCAAGTGATGGCGCTGAACCAGTGCATCGGTTCTTGGTAACAGGCGCTGATTCCGTGATAGGCCATGAATTCAAGGTCATCTGGGTGGGCACCGATGCCGAGATGTGAAGTGCGCGCCTGAGCCTCAGCCACGATTACCCCGTCGGGGATATAAAAGTCGGGAAATGAAATTGTTGCAGGTGTGTCGGCCATAGTTAGGCGTCACTGTTAGTACGATGGCTGTAGAGGCAAAATTATTTTTGGCTGAGTTGTAAAATATTGGCGGGTTTTCAGTTATTTGCTTTCCAGTGTCTTCGTTGTCGCATCAACAGCATAGTAGTGAGTGTGAAGCCAGCAGACAGCAGTACAAACCAATTGCCTTGTCGTGTGTAGTAGCTCTGTTGTTTATGCCATTTTTTGTATTGGAATACGTCGTAGCTGCCGCCACCGCGAAAATACACACTGCCGTTGGCTGCCTGCAAAATACTGCGAATGTTGCCGTAGCTATCGATCCAGCCGCTCCAGCCACCATTGCCCGCGCGCATGACTGGCCGGCGAGTTTCGACTGCTCGCAGCACCGAATGAGCCGCATGCTGTGAGGCCCCACCTTCTTCGCCGTACCAGGCGTTGTTGGTGGCGACGAAAAAAACATCGGCACCGGCCTGTGCACTTTGGCGTGCCAATTTCGGAAAGCTGTCTTCATAGCATACCAGCGGTGCTATCTGGATGCTGCGACCCGCTAGCTCAAATGAAATGAGCCCGGCATCTTGGCCGGCAATGAAATTTCCGCCGATGGGCACGAACTTCTGTAAAAATCCAAATCCGGCTGGTACATATTCGCCGAAGGGAACCAGTTCGCGTTTGATATAAAAGTCTCCGCTTAGGCCCGTGTTAGGATCCACTAGGCAGGCACCATTGTGCCATCGGTCATTGGTGCGGTGCCAAGCGATGTTGCCCATTAAGATTGGGTGATTAACTTCGCTGGCGAGCAGCTCGACTGCTTGCTGCATTTGAGGGTAGCCTATAATTGGCCAAGGTGTGGCGGCCTCGGGCCAGAGAATTAAATCACTTTCCAGTATGGAGACCAGGCGCGTTTGCTGAGCCAATATTGCGAAATTTTCTTGTTCCAGTTGTGTGTCCCATTTTAAAGTAGGCAAAATATAGGGTTGTACCACGGCTGCGGTAAACAGTGGTTGTGTGGACTTGCTGGGAGGCAGACTCTGGAAGAATAAGTAAATGCAGCCCGAGAGTGTTAGAATCGCGAGGTAGAGGTCGGGGCTTAACCAGCCGCTCCAAAATGTGTGTGCGCGTTGTATGACTCGGTTATAAAGTGTATGCGCGACGCAGCAGTTAAAGAGTACTAGTACAAAGGAGACGCCGTAGGCACCGCTCCAGGCGGCGATTTGTAAAATGACGGTGCGCTGCCATTGGCTGAGTGCTAGCGGGGCCCAAGGGAAGCCCCAGAATAGCCAACTGCGGGTCCATTCTAGTAGTACCCATGCACCAGCCAGCCCGGCGAAGCAAAGGAAGCGGCTCAGCAATTTACGTTGCCCCAGCGTTGGCACAATCCATCGAGCTAAAGCCAACCATAGCATAAAGATTACAGCTAAAACCAAAGCCAAACTGAGCGTGCCGACCACAGTAACGTGCCGCAGCCAGATGAGAATGACGCACCAGCTGATCCAGCCACAGCCGAGGGCAACTAATAGACTGCAGCGCCAACTGGGGCGACTATACAGCCAAAGCAGTAATGGTACAAAAGCGATGTAGGCTGCTTCTGCACAATCAAACGGTGGGATTGAAATGACCCAGAGTAGTGCGGTGAGTAGGCCCGAAAATAATCCCCAGAGCAGTGATTTATAGGTTGAAGTTGGTGCCATAGCGGAAAAGGTGCCTAAGAGGCTCGCGCGGTTCGCTTGGGCATTAGTTCGCGGCGACGTAGTTGTAGCCACAGGTTCCAAGCGTAAGTCTTCAAAATGTTGCGTGCTTGCTCGATTTCCGCGCGGCGTAACTCTAAGTTTTCGTTAGCGATTCGGGACAAATCGTCCAAATTATAAAGATAAACGTTTTCTAATTTTTCAACAGCTGGGTCTATGTCGCGTGGCATGGCCAGGTCGATTAAAAAGCAGGGGCGTTCTGGCCGGCACTTCATGGCCGGCGATAAGATTTGGTAATTAAGAATAGGCTGGGGAGCAGCGGTGGAACAGATTATTATATCGAAATACTCGAGTTGCAGGGCGAAATCATCGAATTCGATGGCTGACCCGCCCAAGTTGTGTGCCAATTTATGGGCATTTTCGTAGGTTCGGCTACTGACTGAGATGTCAGCGAGACCTTTGCTTTGAAGCGCTTGAGCTGTTTTTTCTCCGACTTCACCACTGCCGAGTAGCAGCACGCGGCTGGCACTGAGTTTGCCGAAAATGCGGCTGGCTAGGTCGACGGCCACATTACCGATGCTGATTTGGCCGCGAGTGATGCCGGTTTGTGTACGGGCCGACTTCGCGGCTTGAAAGCTTTTTTCGAACAAGCGATTCAGCACGCTGCCGACACACTTTGCTTTTTTAGCTTGCTGGTAGGCACGCTTCATTTGGCCCAAGATCTCGGTTTCTCCCACCATTTGCGACTGCAGTCCACTAGAGACTTCCAGTGCGTGCTGCAGCGCATTCAAGTTAGTATGCCAGAACGAGTGAGCGTCAAACAGTACTCGATCGACGTCGCGATGGGTGCAGATGTGGTCTCGAATGATGGATTCAATTTCGCTTTCATCGTGGGCCCAGCCATAAATTTCCAATCGATTGCAGGTGCTGACTACTAAGCACTCGCCCACGTTCGGCAGTTGATGGATTTCGTTTTGCAGTATGAGTGTCTGCTGCTGTGAGAGTGCGAAGCGTTCACGAATGGCTAAAGGTGCCTCGTGATGGGAACTGCCTAAAACAAACAAAGACTGTAGAGCATCCGGCATTTTAATAGCTGTCGATTGAGTTGTATGGCGCAGTGTGCTTCGCGGGGGCAGGCATACTGCTGTCCATCGCGGATTGCACCGGCCATAACGATGCTAAGGCAAACAGGAAAAGTGCGATGCAGGCCACCGCATGGCGGCGGGTGACGAGTTTCTTTTGAATGCGTAAGATGACCACGCTACCATAGCCGAGCCAGACCAGGCAGGTGATGATCAGTTTAAACAGTGGGACCAGTTCGGGATTATTAATCCAAAAAACTGCGCCAAAAACAAGAGCGGCACTGAGTACGCCAACGCCCGTAAGTATCAAGCGCTTAGCCATCAAATCTAATTGCTGGATCGAAGGCAGGTATTGATAAAGTCCTTTGAACTGTTTTTTCTTCAATCCGTGCTGTTGAATCAGGAACATGGCGGAGATGAGTGCCAAAATTGCAAAGACAGCGTAGCTAAAAATTGCCAGTGCGGCATGCATCTCGATCCATGGGTTGCCGCCAAAAATGCCAGCTGGGTAGGGTGAGTCGCTTGCTGGTATCAACAGGACGCTGCCGGACAGTAGTGCCGCCAGTCCAGCGGTGAAGAATCCTAGCAGGCGTAATCTAAAAACTGGGCCAATTAAAAAATACAGCAGTACGAGTGACCAGGCAATAAATTGCGAGATCTCGAACAGATTGCCGAGAGGGCAGGCCTTTATTTGGGCGCCTCGCAAGTTCAGTGCTAGTGTTTGTAGGGCAAATCCGCAGGCCAGAATGGTGAACATGAAGCTGCGCGAATACCACCTGCGACTGAGTAGTGCCAGTAGGCCCAATAGAAAGCCGGCCAAGTAAATACCTGCCCCTAAGCTGAATGCTAGAATGTCAGTCATGACTGTTGTGGGTGGCGGCAATTCGAGAGTGGCGGACTTAGCGTTGTACGTAAGCAGGTGGAGTCGCGTGCTCAGTTTCGAATTCGCCTTGCTGCCAAGCTTGCACTTGCGATGTTAGGAAATCAATAAAGGCTGGGTGTTCATTCAGGCAGGGAATCTGTTCAAAGTCTTCGCCGCCTGCCGCCAAGAAGCTGTCACGGCCCTGCTCGGCGATTTCTTCCAAGGTTTCTAAGCAATCTGCGGTGAAGGCTGGGCAGATGACTTTGACGCGTTTGTTGCCAGTTTCGGCCAGTTTTTCTAGCGATTTATCAGTGTAGGGCTGCAGCCAAGGGTCCCGGCCTAAGCGAGATTGAAAGGTGATCATGTATTGCTCTTTATTCAGGCCGGCTGCTTTGACGAATTTCTCGACGGTCATGGCGCATTGATGACGATAGCAAGTAATGTGAGCGGGGTGACAAGTGTTGCAGCAATCGGGAGTGGTCAAGCAGTGGCTGTGGGAGGGGTCACCCTTGACTAGATGGCGCTGCGGGATGCCATGGAATGAAAAAACCAATTTGTCGAATTCACCGCTCTCAATTGAAGGGCGAGCCCGTTCGATCAGTGCATTGATGTAGTCCGGGTGCTGATAGAACGGTTGTAGTAATGTTGTCTTCATCTGCGGCTGCAGCTCACGAATGAGATCCATCGTGTGGACGACTGCGGTCTCATAGCTGGACATGGCATAGTGCGGGTACATTGGTACGATAAATAAATCATCTACGCCTTGCTCGATCAGTTCTTTTATGGCCGAAGCAGTAGAGGGGTTGCCATAACGCATGCCGAGTGCAACTGGCACATCGACGCGTTGGCTGAGTGCGCTACGCTGGGCTTGGGAAATGAGTACTAATGGTGAACCCGCTTCAGTCCAAATGCTTTCGTAAGCTTCGGCTGATTCACGTGGACGCGTGGGCAAAATTAGGCAGTTGACTAAAAACCAGCGAATGGCGAAGGGCGCGTCGAGCACGCGGCCGTCCATCAAAAACTCACGCAGATAGCGACGTACATCGCTGACTTCAGTGGAATCGGGCGAACCGAGGTTCAGTAAAATGACGCCTTTTTTGGACATGCTTAATAGAGAAGCGGTTCAATGGGACACTTGTCAAACCGAAGGTACGCTTCAGTCGATTAGTTTGATTGCCTAAAGCCTAGTCGCCGCGCAGCACTTTGATTGTGAGCGATCCTGCATTTAAGCCTTTGCTTCGCGGTTTTTTTACGATTGGGCAAGTCATCCGACTTGAAACACTGCGGGTGAAGTCAATTTTCTGGCAGGATGTTTCCAGTAAAAGCTTTCAGCTAGATGCATTGTTTTAGCTCCAGCTTGCCAGTAAGACTCGTATGGATCCAAATTGCTGGCGGCTGCTAAAGCTCGCTGCACAGTAAAATTATAAAATCTGCAGTTCGATCGGCACGTTTAGTCTTTCCGCCTGGGCAGCAAAAAATAGCTCGCAGCCGGTCTTTTTGCGAGTGAGGTAGTAACGGTGTACCGCATGTTGAGGTGTTTGCAGCTATTCAAGCGCTAAAGCGCAGTCGAATGGAAAGTGGAACGCAGCTGTTTGAGCTTACCTTGCTAGGCTTGCATTAACATTATCTGATATGCCTGATTTTTCATTAAGCAGGGCGTTTTGGCTTATGCTCGGGCGATAAGCTTGAAACTAAAGCAAATGTAAAAGGCAATTTCGGCGTGACTCATTTGCTGCAGCTTTACGGCGTCTGCAGAGCATATGCCCATGCGGGCTGTTGGATGCGGTAGATTTTTGCTGTGAGCATTGTCAATACAATGCTTAATGGGTGCATGCTGTACGGCGACAAAGTCGATAGTTGCGAATGTGGGCACTTGCTAGGAAAAGGCCACCGAGGGTGTTAATCCAAGCTGCAAGGCTGAGTGGTTGCGCATCTTGACCAAGTGCTCGCACGCAATGCTGGCAATGTGCGGCTGCTGCTGCCAACTCGTCAGTTGGCGTTTGTTGCCGTTCGTAGGCTAAGGCTAAAATTAGTATGCTCAGGCCTATTGTACTTAAAGCAAGCACCCACTTGTCCTTGTGCTTGCGGCAACCCATAAAAATGGCGAAGCTCGTGGTCGGGATCACCAAATACAGCATCCAAAGGTGAAAGTTTTTATTTACTAAAAAGGAAGTTGCCACAATTGGGAGCATAACGATCACAATTGGAGTGAGCAGACAGTGGACGGCGCATACTGCAGCCATACTGATAGCGATCTTGTCAGCCCACCCGTGTGAGTGGCATTGTGCATTAAGTTGTGTCATAAAGTACGGCTACTAATGAAAGTCACTTTCGCTTTGGTCAATTCAAAATGAATTAGCAATCAGAGATTACTTTGGCATTTTTCTTATGCAATAGCAGTAACGGTTCTGATTTATGTAGTTGTCGTTAATAAAATAAATTAGCTGCCAGCCATGGGCATTAGCTTCGTGAGCATCATCGCCGATGAATAATGTGAGGCGGTTGTGATTCCGCCGTGGCGAATCATGACGAAATGTTACATTAATATAGCCTTAGATTAGTGGAGGCTGAGTATTAGCATATTTTACAAAGGAAAGTGCGATAGATTTTTTCTGATTGGTCCCAATACCTGTGAAAACTACTAAGTCTAGCGGATCAAGCTAGCAATCAAATTTAGCGATCCGCTATGGACTATTTATAAAATAAATCGACCAGCCACCACCGAATTCGGATCAGTCCATGCCCCAAAATAACCTAAAAGCTCACTCCCCTACTAATAACACGAACGCCTTTAAGTGACTTTATTAAGATTAGTCAATATAGCGTAGACAGTACTGTGCAGCTTGTTAATGTTGAGCAATATGGCGCGACGACGTTTTTCTCAGCCCCCAGTAGAAGATTTCCCAATGACTCCAATGATCGATATGGTCTTTCTTTTATTGGTGTTTTTTATGACGGTTAGTACTTTGGCTGAGTCTGGGCGAAAGTTGAAATTAGACCTAGCCGAATCGAGTCAAAGTCAGATTGCTGAGGACCTTTCCGACCGAGGGGTGATTGGCTTGGATGCCGCTGGTGTCATTTATTTAGCTGAGCAGCCGCATTCGCTGGCACAAGTGCAAGCGGTAATTAAACATTCGCTGGCGCAAAATCCGCAGTTAAAGATTCAGCTGCGAGCTGATGCGCAGACGCCTTACCAGTCGATCAAAGTGCTGCTGCGTGCCTGTGCTGAAGTCGGAGCACAGGAGGTAATTTACTCCACATATCAGCTGCGTTAGTGATGGTAAAATTAAAGCGTAAACTGGAGGAAAAGATTAGCATTCCTATTGCACCAATGATCGATGTCGTCTTTTTATTGCTTATCTATTTCATGGTATCTGCGAGCTTAGCGCGGCAAGAAGCAGATTTATCCTTTCAATTGCCTGGAGTTGTGGAGCAGGCTGTGCCCTTGGAGTTGCCAGATGAACAGATTATTGAGATACGTGCAGATGGTCAGGTCGTTGTCAATGATTATCCCTATGATCGCCCGCAAGCTCAACAATTGGATCAGTTAGCCAAAATGTTGAATCGCTTCCATCAAGCTTGCCAGGCAAATCAAGTGGAGGCTTTGGTAACGATTGCGCCAGTCGATTGCGTGGCGCACCGGGAAATTGTTAAGGTTATGGATGCATGTAGCCGAGCCGGGATTGAGGCGGTCAATTTTACGCTGGGGGAGTGAGCTGTCGCTGGCCGTCATTGTCATTTGTGCTGCCAGATCACAAAAAAGGGTTAACGCACTAAGCGATAACCCTTTTGGATTAGATTGGCTGTCGGCTTGGAGCTACATTGGGTAAGGCAACGGGTACTTTTTGCTCAGTGCGATTGAAATGGCTTTGGCCTGTTCGATTGCAGCCGGATTAGCTGGTGCGCTCAGCACTAAGTCAATGGCTTCGGCTACTTGGATCATGTCGCTTTCTACGAAGCCACGGCTGGTCACTGCTGGTGTCCCCAGTCGGATGCCGCTGGTTTGAAATGGGCTGCGTGTTTCGCCTGGAACTGTATTTTTGTTGGCGGTAATATGAGCTTGGTCTAGTGCAATTTGGGCGACTTTACCGGTCAGCTCTGGGTCTTTTTTGCGCAAATCAATCATCATCAAATGATTGTCAGTACCACCACTAATTATGTGGTGGCCGCGTTGGGTCAGAGCTTGTGCGAGTGCTTTGGCATTGGCCGCAACTTGCTGCTGGTAGACTTTGAAGCTGTCTTTGGCTGCTTCTTTAAAGCAGACTGCTTTGCCTGCGATTACATGCATTAAAGGGCCACCTTGGGTGCCAGGAAATACTGCGGTATCAATCTTTTTAGCGTGATCGGCTTTGCAAAGAATTAGGCCGCCGCGTGGGCCACGCAGTGTTTTGTGGGTTGTGGTCGTGACGAAATCAGCGTGCGGAATCGGAGATGGATGTACTCCCGCTGCCACTAATCCTGCGATGTGAGCGATGTCAGCTAATAAGTAAGCGCCGACTTCGCGGGCAATTTCACCCATACGTTCAAAATCAATAGTGCGGGAATAGGCTGATGCGCCTACGGTAATCATCTTGGGCTTTTCCAGACGTGCTGTTGCTGCGATCGCGTCATAGTCGATTAGGCCGTCGTCTATTCCGACGCCATAATTGACGACTTCGTGGTAAATGCCGCTAAAGTTCATCGGGTGACCATGTGTCAGGTGTCCACCATCGGACAGGCTCATGGTTAGAATTTTGTCACCCGGGCGCAGCACCGACAAATAAACCGCGGCATTTGCTTGGCTGCCTGAGTGGGGTTGCACATTCGCGTGGTCCGCGCCGAACAGTGATTTTGCGCGTTCGATTGCGAGTTCTTCAATCACGTCAACTTGCTCACAGCCTCCATAGTAGCGCTTGCCTGGGTAACCTTCGGCATACTTGTTTGTCAGTACGCTGCCTTGCGCTTCGATGATCGACGGGTAAGTGAAGTTTTCCGAAGCGATTAGCTCAATGTGGCTTTCCTGGCGTTGGCGCTCGGCGCTAATCGCAGCTGCGATCTCAGGATCGATATTTGCTAATGAATTCGAGTTTAAGGGGGATGTAGTGGATGGAGTTGTCATTGATTGTGTTGAGCAAATTAGTTGGCTCATAAAAACTATGATTAAAATACACAGTCATCCCATAGGGATGCTCTTTTAAATTAAAA
>Ga0115008_10001048_pt1 | contig 21955 bp, 18 predicted proteins | sample FraStrMetagenome_FD_87164 | JGI IMG/M metagenome (GOLD analysis project Ga0115008, IMG submission 87164) | Marine eukaryotic phytoplankton communities from Arctic Ocean - Fram Strait ARC3M Metagenome | ecosystem: Environmental > Aquatic > Marine > Oceanic | place: Fram Strait | collected...
GAACTAAAGCTTCCATACAATCAAGATTATTTAATTAGTGAGTTGCAGAAAGTAAATCCAAACATTGGGGTTTTATTAGTAAGTGGAAACGCTGTTAGCATGCCTTGGATTTCTGACGTTAAGACTGTACTGCAAACGTGGTACTTAGGAAGTGAAGCTGGAAATGCAATTGCAGATATTATTAGTGGTGATGCGAATCCATCTGGAAAACTTCCATTTTCTTTTCCTGTTAAACTAACCGATAATTCGGCTCATTTTTTTGGGGAATTGTCCTATCCTGGAGATGGTGAAACACAATATTATAAAGATGGTATTTTAGTGGGGTATAGATGGCACGACACTAAAAATATAAAACCATTATTTTCATTTGGATATGGATTGTCATACTCATCTTTTAAAATCACAGACATTAAATCTGATAAGAAAATTTATACAGCCAATGATATTATAAATATCACATACAAGCTGAAAAACACAGGAAGCAAGGATGGAGCTGAAGTTGTTCAGGTGTATATTGGGAAATCAAATTCTAAAGTCCTGAGAGCCTTGAAAGAGCTTAAGGGGTTTAAGAAAACTTACTTAGTAGCCGGAAACCAAACGAGCGAAATAATTACTATAAATGTGTCTGATTTATCTTTTTATGATGAATCTATTTCAAATTGGAATTTAGAAAAGGGAAGCTATACGATTTACGTAGGGAATGCTTCAGACGGTCTGTCAGAACAGATAAACATCAAAGTTAAATAATTAATATTTAACAAGGTTTTTTTTGAGTTTGTTAGGGCTTAGATTAATTCATCGGGTATTTGCTTAATAACATCTTTGTAGGTGCTTGGAAAGTTGTCTCCCATGATTTTATTATATCTAATAATATAATCATTAAACTGTTTTTTTGCCTTTAGCGTCAAATCCATATTATGTAGGGTGTGGATTCGATAGTAAAAGGCAGTTTCATTTAACGAATCAATATTAAATAAAATTTCTGTTAGAGGGATGATAGGCGAGTAGTCTTTGTTTGTATACATCCGCTTCAGTTGATTTGGAATAATTTTTAAAACTTCATACTCAAAGTTTTTCTTTATTTTATCAAAACATTCATCATTAATTGATAATAAAAATTTTCCTGGACTAATTAAATTAGTCAGTTCGTTTAAGGAATTATAATCAAGTAAATCATCTCTTAAAGACTCCAATTGAGTCGAAAAATTAAAATAATCACAATAAAATTCATCTTCTATCTCCATAAAAAATCGACCCTTAGAGTAGATGAGCTCCAAACCGTCTACATCTTTTAGGATATTTCTTAATTGACTGATAATTACATTTTTTAAATTTTTAGCCTTTTGTGGGGTACTATCTGGCCAAAGGGTAGAGTGGATTCTTTCAGAGGTTAATCCCGAAACATCTTTTTGTTTGCTACTAAAAAGCAATAGTAAAAACAGCTGTCTGATCTTCGGGCTAAATAGGTATGAAATATCTTTTTTGTTTCTATCAATGATTCTAAAACTACCAAACAAAAAAGTAGAGTTAGATTTTTTTTCTAATGTATTTGCTTTTTGAGGTTTTAATATATTTTGAACTTGAGCTTTGAATTCATCTTTTTTCTTATTTCTTATTTTATTTAAATATTTTAAGTAGTACAACACTCCTAGCATTAATAGGAGTATTATAAGTATGAGAACAATTTTTGAACTCGATTTTTTTTCTATAATATAAATATTCTCTTTAGAAACGGGTTGGCCATTTAATGAATAGATATTTATTTTATTTGATCCATCTTCTTCAAATTCTTGAGTCACACAAAAAAATTGATTCGTTGAATTATTTAGGTATAAATTTGCATTAGTCCGAATCTTTTCAGAGATCATAGGAATTGAATCTCCAAATATTTTGTGACTACCATCTTTAATGGAATAGTTATATAATTGTAAAAAAGTAGAAGGATTATACTCTGAATAGCCAATAGTGTAAAACGAGGTTGAGTCTTTGCTAAGAACCATATTCCTTGTAGAAACCATTTTGGTGTTTTCTTGTTTAACATCCCAAAGTTTCTGTATGTTATTTGTTTTGAGATTAATTTTGTAACAATCGTAATAATACGTTTTACCAATACTTTGTTCTCCTGTCTCATTTCCTTGCCCTCCAAATAATAATAAATTTTGATCATTAATTTGAGTCATTCCAGAAAAAAATCTAGGAGAAATGTTGTCACCAGTAAATGTAACGGACTCCCAGTTGTCATTTTCAATGTCGTAGGAGTTAAAAGCATTCGTAAATCTTTGGTTGCCATAGCCACCAAAGATTAGATACTTATTTGAACGATGATCAAAGAATCCGTTGTGATGATGTCTTTGTTGAGATAGTTTAAGAGAACTGTTTTTAGTCCAATACTCTGGAGTCTTTAAATCAATCGATGCAATTGTCGATTTTCCATCTAAAACATCAGACAGTTCATAAACATATAATTTATTTTCATTTGGATCTAAGAAACTAGTTCCAAGTCGCATAGGAACTGTTAAAGTATTTTTGAAACTATAAAATGCACTTTTATTATTAGTGTGGTCATAAAAGCTTAATGTGTCTGTATTTTGATAAATAAACCGATTGTTGTTTTCATCAAAAGTTATAGAAGTAACTTTGTCAAAAGATTTTTTACTTATTAATTTCCAATGATAAGACTCTGTGATTAACCAATTTGGATGATCTACATCTCCAAAAACATCTCCATTAGAATCGTAAACATCATTTCCATTACTTTCATTGAAATTAAATAGAGTTCTCTGATTTTTGTTTGTAATAATAAGATCTTTAATGGCCATTAAAGGAACATCGATCACACTTCCATGTTTTCCAAAGTGAATTTCAGGAACGATTGTGTTATTAAATTCATTTTCTATTGACGAAAATATTTTGTCATTAACGGTAAGTGTAATTTCTTTTGAGGTAGAATTAAAATTTAAAACTATTTTTATCCATTTTCTGGATCCGATAAGTTCTTTTTCTATGGGAACTGAAAGCAGTTTTTTAACCCCGTCTAGATTTAGCTTAAGTTCTCCACTTCCACCAGTATTATCGATATATGCCAATGAATACGAAATTGGATTATCTTTATCTTTTATGTTTAAAACATATCCAAATATTTTTGAATCTATAATAGATAAATCAAATTCAATACTGAAATTCCCTGAAAACTTTGGCTGATCGTGTATAAATACGTTGTATGAGGTTCTTTCGACAATAGAACTTTCGCTAGAATTAAAGCGAATTCCCTGTGTACTTCCTAATATTGGAGTTAAAATTAGGCTAACAAACACTAATTTAATAAAAAACTTCATCATCTATTTTTATTAAGATATGTAATCTTAGATGTCAAGTTAATTAAATATTTTTAATCAATGAAACATTTTTTAAAATAAGAACTTAGTAACTTTTTTTAGCTATCAATCAATTGAAATTAATAATCAAGTTTTAGCTAATCTTTGAGCTGTTTTAAGGCAATACTTGAATCAGTTGTGGGATAATTACATGAATTATTTACACAGACATAAATCATGGTGCTGTTTTTCATAAATCTATTTTTTAACAACGGCAATTGGGCTTCATTTTCACTAGCACAAATTATTTTATTGGGAATGTATACTTCATTAATTTCCTTTATTTTTTTAATAGCATCTTTTCCAACAATGGCGACCTCATAAAAATTTGAACTTAAATTACTATAGACATTCATCCAGTTTGAATAAGAAGAAGGATAGCTTTCAATTAATGGTGCTATATTGTGTACCATTTGACGGCTTGTTTTTAAATAGTTTTTATCTTCATAAAAATGCCCAAGCTTTAACAAGTTGTTTGCCATAATAGAATTTGAAGCCGGCAGGACATTGTCTTCAAGTTCTGTCTTTTTAGTGATCAGCTGAGAATCAATATCTGAAGTGAAAAAGAACATATTAGACTCTTTATCATAAAAATGTTTAAATGTATAATCAGTTAGTTTTTTTGCTAGTGTGAGCCATTTATCTTCTAGTGAAACTTCATATAACAAGATGTATGCTTCGATCAGTGTCGCGTAATCTTCCAAATAAGCATTTATAGTCGATTGCTTGTTTTTATAACTTCGAAATAAACTACCGTCACTTTTCACGAGGTTTTTTTCTAAAAAAGAGGCGTTTTTATTGGCAATATCTAATAAATGAGAGTCATTAAAAACACGGTATGCATCTACATAGCCCTTCAACATAAGCGCATTCCAAGAGGTTAGTATTTTGTCGTCTAATCGAGGCGGTTGTCGTTTTTCACGCTCAGCTAAAAGTTTGTTTTTCCATTCGTTTACTGTTTTTTTGAAATCAGTTAAGTCAATTCCATGTGTGTTTGCAAATGTTTGATCACTAGTAGATCTAATTAAATTATAGGATTCGTGCTCCCAAAAACCATATTCATTAATGTTATAATACTTTGAGAATAGATCAAATTCGGATCCAATTATCTTTTCAAGCTCTAATTTTTTCCAGACATAAAAGGCACCTTCTTCCAGTTCTTTTTTTTCATTGACACTATCGGCATCTAATGAGGCATAGAATCCGCCATCCTCATGCATTAACTCACGTTCAATAAACCCGAGAGTATTATACACGGTCTCTTTATAGAGTTCATTTTTAGTGATAAGGTAGGCATCTGAATATAAGCTTACTAATTGGCCATTATCATAAAGCATTTTCTCAAAATGAGGAATGTGCCATTTTTTGTCAACTGAATACCTAGCAAATCCTCCACCAACTTGATCAAAGATACCGCCATAGGCCATTTTTGTTAGAGTTGTATTTACATACGCATTCAGCTTATTATTTTTAGTTTTATAGGCATGTCGCATTAAAAACTGGTAATTTGTGGGCATTGGGAATTTTGGACTTCTATTAAGTCCTCCAAATTCAAGATCAAATGATGTACTCCATTTATCGACACATTTTTGAATATAATCTTTTGAGAAATCAATTTCTTTCTTGTTTGGAACGACCAAGTTAGATTGTTGAACTCCCTCTGTAAGCTTCGTAGCATATTCAATAACCTTAGTAGAATCCTTTTGATACAGGTCGGCTATTTGTGCCAATGCATTTATCCAGTTTTCTGTACTAAAATAGGTGCCTCCCCAAATGGGCCGACCGTCAGGCAGGGCTATGCAGTTCAGAGGCCATCCGCCACCACCTGTTATGAGTTGAACAGCATTCATATAGACTTGGTCAACATCTGGACGTTCTTCTCTATCCACTTTTATATTGATAAAGTTGTCATTCATTAGTTTAGCAACCTCTTCATCTTCAAAACTTTCATGTTCCATCACGTGACACCAGTGGCAAGCCGAATAACCTACAGAAATCAAAATCAGTTTATTTTCTCTTTTAGCCAAGGCTAAAGTTTCGTCATTCCAAGCGTACCAATCTACGGGATTGTGAGCATGCTGTAATAAATAGGGACTTGTTTCATTTATTAGACTATTAGTGAACTTATGTTTTGGCATTTCGGAAGTGGCTTTTTGTTTACAATTAAGAAAAAGAAGGAGAAAAATTAAGAGGTACTTATATTTCATTTTAAGACGATTAAATAGAGAATAAATGGTTGTTAGTTAAATGAGTAATTAAATATTACAATTTAAAAATATTTATCAAGATTTTTACTGTATTGAAAGTCTATTTTATGAAAGTTTTTATTTCAACAATGACTACAGTTTTAGTCTTTTAGTTTGATTATTTTTAATCGTTTATGTCGGCGCATAAAACTCTGAATAATATGTTGCGCATCCTTATTATGTTCCATAGGGGTAAGGATAGACTTCAAAACTTCTGTCGTATTAATTTGAAAGTTTAAGTTAAAATAGGCATAGCCTTTAAACACCCCATTTTCAATAAGTATTGCACTCCGTTCATCGACCTCCCGCCCATAATCAACAAGAATCATATTTTGATCTTTGAAATTGTTAGAGTCAATAAGACTTAAAACTCGCTTGTTGTAAACGTCACTTGATTCTTCTGAAATACAGGCTCCAGCACAAGATTTTATATTGTATCCAAAACAAGCTTTTTCGGTTTTATACAACCCACATAGTTTTTGGCATAGTTGGTGTTTTTCAACTATTTTGTTCATAAAGCTTTTGCCACTATCATTGTTAGAAAAAGTTGTAATCGGTTTTTGATTGCCTTTTATTCGGTCAACTTTTAAATTCATGTAGCCATTAGCATCTCGGAAACTAAATAAGCCATGCGTAAATATTGTTCGTCGAAGCGCTCGATTAAACTTGGGTTTGTTCCGTTTAATTTCTTCACTTTCTTTCAAAAGCGCCACTAATTCACTTCCGGTTTCATCATAGGATACCGTAGCGACTTCTAACTGAATTTTCTTTGATTTTGTAGTTTGTCCAGTGAAATGTTGGCTGATTCTGCTTTTAATATTTTTACTTTTACCTATGTATACAATCTCACCATCAGATTTATGGATGTAATAAACTCCTGTGACCGCAGGAAGTTTAGAAATAATGTCTGTTAGCTTTGGCTCCATCTGATGTTTGGGGTCCAATCGAATCGCCGCTTTTACGATTGTTTTTTCAACATCTTTGTCAAGCAGCATTTTAAAAAGTTTGACAGTGGCTGTTGCATCTCCCGCGGCACGGTGTCGGTCACTAACGGGGATTCCTAGGGAACGTACTAGTTTTCCTAACCTGTAGGAGGGAAGGTCTGGAATTAATTGTTTTGAAAGCTCTACAGTACACAAGCTTTCACGTTCAAAACTAAAACCGAGTCGTTTAAATTCAGTTTTTAAGATTCGATTGTCAAACTGAGCATTGTGGGCCACGATTACACATCCTTCTGTGATTTCCACAACCCGCTTTGCAATTTCATAAAACTTTGGAGCGGACCTTAGCATCTTACTATTAATTCCTGTAAGGTTAACTACAAAAGGTTGAATATCGCGTTCAGGATTAACTAAGCTGATAAACTGATCAACAATGGTGTGCCCGTCAAATTTATAGATGGCTATTTCTGTAATGCCTTCTTCATTAAATTTTCCTCCTGTGGTCTCTATGTCTAATACTGCGTAAATAATGCGTGTTTAATTGCTGTAATTTCTAGCGCCAAAGATACGACTTCCAACACGAATCATTGTACTTCCGTTTTCAATACCCAATGTATAATCTCCGCTCATACCCATTGATACAATTGTCAGATTAGAGTCTATTTTTTTTAAACGATCAAAATTATTTTTAAGAGACGTAAACTCTTCTTTTATTTGTAGTTTATTCTCTGTAAAACTCGCCATTCCCATGACTCCAACGACGGTGATATTTTTTAAACTTTTAAAATGTTCAGACCCAATTAATATATGAGCGTCTTCAAAAGTCATCCCAAATTTAGTGTCTTCTTGCGCTATTTTAAGTTGTAACAAACAATTAATGGTTCGTTGGTTTTTTTCTGCTTGTTTATTGATTTCGTTAAGTAATTTTAAACTGTCAACACCATGAATTAAATCAACAAATGATGCCATGTATTTGACTTTATTTCTCTGTACATTTCCAATCATATGCCATTGAATGTCCTTAGGCATCTCTTGGTGTTTCTCAGCCATTTCTTGAATTTTGTTTTCTCCAAAAATACGTTGTCCACATTCGTAGGCTTGCATCAAGTCTTCAACGGGCTTTGTTTTAGAAACAGCTACCAGAGTTACATGGTCAGGAAGCTGTGATTTAATCTGTGATAAATTAGTTTTTATAGTCATCTTTAAAATTCGTATATAGTAATTCCACTTCGTAATTTAGGATAAATATAGGTGCTTTTTGGAGGCATAACAGCCCCAGAATCTGCAATTACTTTTAGCTCCTTTGTTTGAATAGGGAAAAGTCCAAACCCTACGGCCTGCTCTCCGCTATCTACAGCTGTTTTAATTTGGCTCATACTGTCCTTCCCATGTATATAGCTAATACGCTTATCAGTTCGCTCATTTGCAATTCCTAAAATGGGTTTTAGAAGATGAGTTTGTAGGATTTGAGTGTCAAGTTGACTTATTGCTGTTGCGTTATTTTGCATTGAATCACGTAAAGATAGGGAATAAAAGCTTCCTGATAAATACATTGAGATTTCGTTTTTACAAGCACTTGCATAGGAAAAAGGTCCTTTTGATTCAACGTCAAATACAAGCTTAACTTTATCTAAGTATGCTTTAGGAGTTAAACCATTTAAGTTCTTAATAAGCCTGTTGTAATCGTAAATTTTAAGCTGTTTTTCGGGAATTAAATAGCTTAAAAAATGAGTGTATGCTTTGTCTTTTTGAGCTAACGGATTCGAGTCCATTTCAGAAGCTAAAAGTGCTGATGATGCCGAGCGATGATGACCGTCAGCAATATATAAAGAGGGTACATTGGCGAATGCCTTTGTAAGAATAGTTATATCACTAACATTGTTTATGCACCAAACTTTATGTATTTCATTCTCAGTACTCCAAGCATTTATTTCTTGGGCATTTTCTTTTGCAGTTTCAATTGCTTTTTCAATGTTTGGGTCATCTGGAAACGTCAGTAACACGGGGGCTGCATTAAAACGTACCGCTTTTAAATATGACTTAAAAGTGTTTTCGCGTTTTTTAATAGTTGCCTCGTGTTTTTTTATCACGTTAGTGTTGTAGTCTTTTACACTTGCCCCAGCGATAATACCACAAAATAAATGGCCATCTTCTTGTTTAGTTTCGTAGATGTAAAAAGCGGATGAAGTGTCTTTTATCAACACTTTTTTAGTTTTTAAATCTTCAAATTTATGTTTCACTAATTGATAGCGTTCAGATTTTGTAAGTGAGCCACTTAAATATTTTTTCAGATGAATAACACTCAGAAACGAAAGTGGATTTTTCTCCAGTGTGTCTTTTAGCTCTTTTTCTGAGTAACTTTTGTAGGACTTAGAACTAAAGTTTTGGAGGTATTTTTTACTAGGACGAATCGCTTTAAAAGGTGCTATTTCTGCCATTTTTAAGTCTAGGTAAGTGGGGTTATGAAAATTGTGAAGCGACAACAATCGCCTTTCGGTTATTCTCGTAATTGTAAAAACCTTCTCCTGACTTGATACCATATTTTCCTGCATGAACCATATTTACCAGAAGAGGATTTGGTGCATATTTCGGTTTTTTAAACCCGTCATACATCACTTCTAAAATGGATAAACAAACATCTAATCCAATAAAATCTGCCAATTCCAAGGGACCCATTGGATGGGCCATTCCAAGTTTCATAATGGTGTCAATCTCTTGAACACCTGCAACGCCTGAATGTAAGGTTTCGATGGCTTCGTTTATCATTGGTATAAGGATACGGTTGGCTACAAACCCAGGGTAATCATTTACAATTACGGGAGTTTTTCCAATTTCTTCAGTTAAGTTTTTAGTAAAACTAAGGACCTCTTTAGAGGTGTTATAGCCAGCGATGATTTCTACCAGCGGCATGATTGGAACAGGATTCATAAAGTGCATTCCAATCACTTGTTGCGGTCTTGAGGTTACTGCAGCAATTTGTGTAATAGATATAGAAGAGGTATTGGTTGCTAAAATAGTATCTTCAGGACAAGCAGTATCCAGCTGTTGGAAAATTTTAAGTTTTAAATCAATATTTTCAGTGGCTGCCTCAATCACGAGACTCGCATATTCAACTCCTTCAGAAAGATTTGTAAAAGTGGAGATGTTTGAAAGTGTTTCAGCTTTCGTAGAGTCTTCTATTTTTCCTTTGGCAACCAAACGATCTAAGTTTTTTGAAATAGTTTGAAGAGCTTTGTTAAGTGCCTCTTGATTGACATCAACAAGCTGAACTTTATAGCCAGATTGCGCAAAAGTATGTGCGATACCGTTTCCCATAGCTCCAGCTCCAATAACTGCAATATTTTTCATAAGTATGTATTTAAAAACAGTCTATAATTTGATAGGCGACTCTTAAAGCATCGGTTCCATCTCTAAGAGTGACCACCGGTTTTGTTTGATTATTAATGGCATCTGAAAAGCTTTCTAGTTCCTCTAAAATAGCATTATTTGGAGAGATTTTAGGAGTTTCAAAATAAATTTGCTTTTTTACGCCTTCTGCGTTTTGCAATACCATATCAAAATCTCCAGGATTTTCTGGAGCATTTTTCATTTTGACAACCTCGACTTGTTTTTCTAAAAAATCAACACTTATATAGGCGTCTTTTTGGAAAAAACGACTTTTCCGCATGTTTTTCATAGAAATCCGACTCGCTGTAAGGTTAGCAACACAACCATTTTCAAACTCTATACGAGCATTAGCAATATCTGGAGTTTCACTTATGACAGAAACGCCACTTGCTGTTATGTTTTTGACAGGCGAATTAACAACGCTTAAAATAATGTCAATGTCATGAATCATTAAATCCAACACAACAGGCACATCAGTTCCACGGGGATTAAATTCAGCTAAACGGTGTGTTTCTATAAACATTGGAGATTTAATATCGTCTTTAACCGCCATAAAAGCTGGGTTAAAACGCTCTACATGTCCCACTTGGCCCCTAAGGTTGTTTTCATAAACTAACAGGCGAATGTGCTCCGCTTCTTCAACAGTATTAGTGATTGGTTTTTCAATAAAAACATGTTTGCCTTTAGTAATCGCTTTGATTGCACATGTATAATGAGAAAGGGTTGGAGTTACAATATCTACCATGTCAACGGCCTCAATTAAGGCTTCTATTGAACTAAAGTAGGGGTATCCAAACTCTTGCTCTACCTTTTTACCATTTGATTCGTCAGGGTCATAAAACCCTACAAGATCATATTTTTCAGATTGTTGAAGTAATTTAAGATGAATTTTACCTAAGTGACCAGCACCTAAAACGCCTGCTTTTAGCTTCATAGTATAGATTTTATGTAAAACTATGGTTTTTTTATAGTTTTCGTCAAACATTGACTCTTAAATAAATTAAAAAAAACAGACCTCTAAATCTTTAGAATCTCTATTTAAGATACAGTTTCTAATGTTTTGTAAATTTTATTTATGAAATTTAAAGTATTTACATGAAATATAACCCACTTATTACTTTATACGCCTGCTACGTTACTTCAATAAGCCGTTCCCGAGGTTGCGCTTTGAAAGTTGAATTTGTCGTTATAAATTGTACTCCAACCAAAATATATTTACAATAAATTAATGAGATTTAGTTCTACTTTTTCTTTTGCGATTTTACCGATCATTTTTGCAGTTATAATTAATTGCAATACGCTAATTAGTCAAGCCCCTTTAATCGTAAAGTCAGTTCTAACTCAGAGTGGTTCTAGAGCCGTCTCTTTTGAACACACTGATGCTAATGGAGTTCTTAAAATAACGAAGGTTCAACAGAGCATTGGCCAAAATGGAATGGTTGGCTTGTCAAAAACGCCCAACCACTCAGTTCAACAAGGTTATTTGAATCGCATTAGAACTCTAAATATAAATAATACAACGGTTGAATTTGTAGAGCTTATGGATCTAGTTATATATCCGAATCCATTTAGAGATTTTATTAATATTAAGTTTTCAAATCCTACAATTCATCCCATACAAATTGAGGTGTTTGATTTAAGGGGACGACTTGTTTTAGATAATGATTATCCGCCTTCATTACAAATTACAGTTTCTATGGAGCGTTTAGAAGATGCTAGTTATGTTGTCCGTATTTCAAGTGGAAGTATGGCGTTTCTGAAAAAATTAATTAAAGCAAAAGTCAAATGAATTCAATAAAATTTAATAAAACTTTATGTGTGCTATTGTTTTTTGGCAGCTTCAGTGCTTTTTCACAAATTTTATATGTCGAAGCAGCATTTTCTAATGCGTTTTTTAAAGATTATACGAGCTCCAATGGTATTAGTGAGTTGGATAATAGCTATTCAAAACCGATAGAGCTTGGGATTGGTCTTGGCGTATTGTTTAACGCGTCTAAGAACAGTAGAATGAAATTAGATTTAGGAATTAATTACAATAAATATAAAATTCATACTTCTGTTGGAAACGGTAATAGTAAAATACCTTCCCATTACAATCTTTCCTATGTTTCGATGCGTATAGGTCCTTATTATTCTCTTTTAAATCACCCGAAGATTAAATTACAAATACATTCCCATGGTTCTTTTGATTACCTGATTTTTGGATCTAATCAATATAATAACACTTTTGTAGACTTAACGAATCAGACTGTTTTTAATCGTTTAGTTTTAAATTATCATTTTGGTTCTGCGATAGAATTTTTAATTAACAAAGGAACTTCTTTGTACTTAAGTTATGATTCTAAGCAAAGTTTGGTAAATAATAGTGAGAAAGGCGAATCTTATAGCATAAGTGTTAACTCTGTAATGCTGGGGTTTCGATTTAATATAAATAAAACTAAAACTCTAGAAAAATAATGAAACAGATATCGATTTTAGTGCTTTTTGTACTTATGATTAAGGGGATTGCGTTTGCGCAATCACCAGGGATTAATTACCAAGCTTTAATACTAAACTCCGAAGAAGTTCAAATCCCAGGATCTAATATATCTGAGGGTGAGGTATTACTAGCATTAGAAGATGTTTCATTTCGTTTTAGTATTTTAAATGAGTTCTTTGACCCGTATTATGAAGAAGAACAAACGACGATTACTGATGAAAACGGGATGGTTTCATTGATCGTTGGTCAAGGGGCTCCTCTGTTTTCAACTTTTGATTTAATTCAATGGAATGGAACGCTCAAGTACTTAAACGTTGAGATCGATATTCACAGTCAAAACCAAGGGTATGTCTTTCTTGATATTCAAAAAATATTGTATTTACCACAAACGAGTATAGCTTCTACGAGTAATGTGGTTATTGATTATTCAAGCTTACCAATGAATAATAATTCTCAAGGCGACCTAGCTTGGGTTCAAAATATGAATGACTCAGGGATACCTGCAATGGTGATTTGGAATGCTGATACATGGGAATTAGTAAATGAGGATTATGATCCTACAAATGAATTTTCACTTATTTCAGCCTTGGACGATTCAGATCGAAATATGAGGTTTTCAACGCCCGTCACAGGCAATCAAGTTTGGAATGAATCCTGTGACTGTATACAAGTTTATAATGGATTTTCTTGGCTAGATATCAATTCACTTGACGCTATTGTTGCTACTAACGGACTTAATATGAACGAAAATGCAGTCCTAAAACTAGGTGGAGCTTTAGTGGAGCCGACGACCATAAATACAGATGAAACGAATACAATTTCTTTGACAGGCTTGCAAGACACCATGAGTACAACAAATAATGATATAATGCTCGTAAATACTAGCTCTGGAGTCATATCTAGAACAGCGATTGGAGATATTTTCCAAGAAGAAGTAACACTTACGATCGCGGCTAGTAATGGTCAAAGTCAATTTGCAACCCCATTGCCCATAATTACACCAAGTAAAGTCAATGTATATCGCAATGGGGTGCGAATTGGATTTACGGTCATAAATACGGGAATTCTTGAGTTAGAGCCCGAAGCTGTTTGCTATGCAGGAGACGAAGTTCGAATCGTACAATTTAGTAATTAATATCCTTAAATAATAATAATAATAATAACCAAAATCTAAACATTATGAAAAACAACTATTTAAAAACAGGGATAATCGCCCTAATCTTCACAACAGCAGCTGTTGTGCAAGCACAAGACCAAGACCCTACTACCATCTCAAGACAAACGGATGCTGCTTTAGGTCAGGTTTCAACCAGTGTAGTATTAACGCCTGATGTGACTAATCCTAACACGGTCGCTGGAACACCAGGGGCAACTGTTCAGGGTGGAGCTATTCGTGTGATTGATAACAAGGGTACAAAAAAGTACTTGCAAGTTCAAAATGGAATTACTCAAGTTACTAACACACAGCCAGACGGAGGTGTTATTACAACTTGGCAGTTAGGGGGTCAGTTGGTGTCAGATACTGATATTGACTTTAATGCAAATGCGCTTTCATTTGACAATGTCCTTCAGACTAGTGCTAGCCCTGCTGATGCAGTTACACTATCCGCAGATGGAACAGGTACTGGATGGGCTTTATTGGTAAGAGATGAAGCAACTGGAGGTATTAATAAGTTATTAGCTTCTGATTTAATTGTTAGTGGACAAACTGTTTTTACTGCTACACAAGGAACTTTAACTTATGACGTTGCTGCTGGTGTTCCTGCTTTGTCAGGAACTCAAATTCCGTTACCAAGTTATGAAAAAGTTTGGGTGTACCGTAACGGAGCAAAATTGGTTGCTAATGTTGACTACACCATTGCTGCCGGTTCATCAGTGGTAACCTTAGTTGAAAATGCAGCAGCCCCAAACGATTGGACGCTTTTTACTGGAGATACTATAGAAGTGCAATACTTCAAATAAAAGATTTAGTTTAAAATTTATATGCATATATCGGTCTCAGGACTGATATGTGTTTATGATTTCGCGGATAAATAAATTATGAGTATAATTTTTAGTAAGGGTATATTCGAATTATATCAATTTGTTTTTAGTGTTCTAGTCCTATTTGGGCTTAATTTCAGCTTCGCTCAAGAAGTACATGTTATTGATAGAAAAGGAACTGAACAAGCTGTAAGAAATAACCAGGTTTTTTATCTGCAAAATGGCGCTGCATTATCATTAATATCGTCTCCTTTGGAGGGCGATGAACTTTTTTATTCGGATACAGGGTTAGCTGGAGGCGCTATTAGCGTAGGCTTTATTTATGACGGAGATAACTGGGTTTTAAGATCCACTAATAATGCAGTTCCGTTATGGATTTCAAATACAACAGGGGGGACATATCTAGGGAATGATATTATTAATTTTAACGGAGTTCTCTATACAAATATAACAGCTACAAATACAGATACGTCTCCAAATATAGATGCTACAAATTGGGAAGTTTCAAGTCCAATTAAAGCTTATGGAAAAATCAAATCTAATGGAAATGCCGATAGGATTTTTGGAGCAACAGTTAACCGTACAAGTACAGGTTTGTATAGAGTTACTCTAACCACAGCTAGATCAACTCGGCATTATACGATAAATTTAACAGTAGAAGAGTCAGAAAACTCAAGAGATGATATTAATATTTCTGTATCAGACCAATCATCAAGTACTTTTGATGTAATTATACATGAAGGAGATAATGGACAAGGGCCTAATTCATACATAAACCGTGACTGGTATTTTTCTGTGATGGATTTTTAAGATCTAACAAATTATGACTAACAAATTATGACTAACAAATAGATATGCTATTAAATAAAAATTAGAGTCAAATTCACTTAACACAAGCGGTATGAATTTTAGATTATTTTTTCTTAAAACTAAATCTATATTCTTTTCGTATCAAACACAATTAGCTATTGTTTTGATAGGCTTTCAATTGAACTCTCAAACAATTAGGGTTACCGATAATAAAGGGACTATTATTGAAGTTAATAATAACCAGGTAACCACTTCTAGTTCACAACCTAACACACCCTTGGTAGGCGATGTATGGTTTGATAGTATTTATAATACTGTGAATGTTTGGGATGCTTCTAATTGGTTAGAGGTTTCTTCAATTCGAAATTGGATTAGTCTTTCAAGTTTTGGAGTTTATGCTACAAATCAGCTTGTCTCATACAATGGTGCCGTATATAAAAATTTAACTGGTGTTAATTCCGACACCGTTCCGTCCTTGGACGCAACCAATTGGAAAACCATAGGTTCAGATAGTTCAGAAGTACCATTATGGAAATCCAATACAAATGAGGGATCGTATTTAATCAATGCGGTTATTAATTACAATGGAATTTTATATAAGAACCTAACAGGGGTTAACACAGATGTTGTACCACTTTCAGACAGTGTTAATTGGGAAGACGCGAGTGATAAAATAAAAGCAATGGGTAAAGTAAATGCAAATGGTACTGTTTCTAAAGTATTATTTAACGCGAGTGCTAATAGGTTAAGTGCTGGAGTTTATGAAATTACATTTGCGACTCCGATGATTGATGCTCATTATATTATTCAGCTAACTATGAAGTATAATAGTGGAGCGGGTAATGGAACAATGGATATTACTTATTATGACCAAACAACAACTAGTTTTAAGGTTGATGTCATAAACTCAGTTGCTGATTTTCAATTTATGTTTACGGTTCTTGATTATTAATTAATAAAAAACATTAGAGCTCTTTAGGCTTGATAAAATTTAGCGTTTAACTTACCTTTACTTAAAATTAGAAGCTAGAGCTTCTTAAGACTTACTTTTTTGAAAGATACGTTTAAACATAAAGGATTACGAAAGCAATTGGTAGCGACTTTAGTTTCTAAAGGTATTAAAAATTCGACCGTTTTAGAGGCGATAGGCTCCATTCCCAGACACCTGTTTATGGACTCCAGTTTTTTGGATCATGCTTACCAAGACAAAGCATTTCCTATTGCAGCAAGTCAAACCATATCACAGCCTTACACTGTGGCGTTTCAATCGGAATTACTAGAAGTAAAACCCGGAGATAAGATTCTTGAAATTGGGACTGGAAGTGGCTATCAAGCGGCTGTTTTGTGTGTGCTAGGTGCGCATGTTTACAGTATTGAGCGTCAACTTGAGTTGTTTAAAAAAACGAGTAAATTTTTACCTAAAATAGGATATGTAGCGAAGCGATTAGTTTTTGGAGATGGTTATAAAGGCCTTCCAGACGAAGCTCCTTTTGATCGTATTATTGTGACTGCTGGCGCGCCTTTTGTTCCAAAACCGTTACTGTCCCAATTAAAAATAGGAGGTAGGTTGGTAATTCCCGTTGGGGACGTGGACCAAATAATGACGCTTTATATTCGTAAAGGCGCCAAAGAGTTTGAGAAACACGAACTAGGGAATTTTAAGTTTGTACCACTTTTAGAAAATAAAAACTAGAAATTAATCCCAAGTAAGAACGCATCATTTACAAATTCAGATTTGTAGGACCTTATATAATCAACTCTTAATAAGCGAAACTTTCCCCAGCCAATATTATCAATTCCTAAGCTAATTTCTTTGTAGGGTTTTTGATCTTTTGTTGCAAATCCGTGTAGCCCAACAATTAAATTATAATTAAGTTTATTAATCAAAGGAATTTTCCCTAGTATGAACCCATTAAAATTATGCTCTAAATGGTATTCTATATAGTTTTCGGAGGTGCTAAAATCATAGTAAGCTACGTTTTTAAAAGTCGTTAAATAGTCTGATTTTAGATTTATATGGGTTTGGTTTGCGTCAAAGTGCTTGAAGTCCATAAACGCTAGTTTGGAGTTATTAAAAAAGGTTCCAGCGACTAGAGCATACTGAAGGGTTCCTTTGTTTTCAAGACCTAAACTTTGATTTAAATTGATCGACAAATGCTCAAAATTATAATCAGAATTACTTGCGCTCATTCCTTTTTCAAAACGAAAGTTAAGTTTTGGGTATTTGGGGTTGGAGATATTAATCTTACTCCCTGGATAGCTGAGGTATTTTTGTCCAAATCGAATGGAACCATTTAATTTGAACTTAATAATTTTATGATTCTCAAAGGGTGCTGTATTGTAGTTCAAGGGGTCTAAGGGGTTGTTACTAGTATAGGTTGGATTCTCGCCTTCAACTGCTGTGTATTTACTGTTGTTAAATAGCGCTCTGCGGTCTTCAAAACTTAGTGTGCTGTTCATTCTAAACCCATTAAATAGCTCTTGGCTGTACCTCGCTTTGATATAGCGACTTTCATATAACTTCATATAGTTGTCCTCAAAAAACAACGTGCTAATGGAGTTCACAAGATTTGAAATAGGGTTTTGAGCGTTATATTGTGTAACGTCTATCCCTGCGCTAAGGCCAACAGTGACGTCATCAGTGTTATTAAACTTATATCTGGCTCCTAATCCGCCTCTCATTTTTTCGGTACCAAAGCTGTAATTTAATAAGCCATTAATCGAAAGATATTTTTTAAATTCATCATAGCGCTTTGTGTAATTTAATTTCAGATTTGAATTATAACCTTGTACGGTGTTTAGGTTAATTCCTGAAAATGGACTGCTAATACTTAGGCTTTTGTTTTCAAAAGATTGATCATAGGAGTACCCAGATAGCAAGTTTCCAAATTTAAACTTATTATTTTCAAGGTCTACCGAATCACGGTATATTTTGGATGCTTTACGAGCTTGTATGCTGTCTTTTTTTATATAATCTTTAAACTCTTCTTCTGTTAGTGGGACTGGTCTAAGTGTGTTCCAGTAAGTAGAATCTTTTTTATTTGCTTCGCCTTCAAAAGCTAAAATTTCATTTGAAAATTCGTCTTTTTCAAACGTAGGATTTAGAGTGTAATTAGAATAATTAGCAACAAAACTTCCGTCTCCATTAAACCCTAAAAACCCAAATTTAAATCCAATCGTTTGTGATCGAATAATCCAGTGATTCTCTTTTTCGTCATAGGATAAGTTTTGTTTAATAGTGATTGAATCCGCAATTGGTATTTGAATTTGACTGCCATTGACTCGTAACTCTAATCCAAATAACGCCCATTGATCCTCAACAATGTAAATGCTTCCTGAAAAAACAGGGTCATTTTCACGACGTGGAATAACTTTAATCTTATTTATCAAATTGCCGCGATCATCATAAAATACGCCTTCAAGCTTGTAGCGGTAGTACTTAAAAGCATAATCTGATATTGGAGAAATGATAGCTGAATTAATCTCAACGGTATTGTTATAAAAATTATAATCAACATCTAAAGCACTATTAAAACTAAATCCGTTTGAGTCTCCACTTACTTTTGAAGCAATTACCTTTTCTGTAAGCTTATCTGGTTTCTGGTATTTTATTTTAGAAATCGTTTCTGATAAATAGATGATTCCTGAACGGGTAGAGTCCAAGCCAAAATCAGCCTTAATCTCTTGCCCCATAAATTTTTCTGGTAGGCTATCAATGCGAATAAGGCCTTTGGAGTAAAAGTCGGCTGAAAATGAATTGATTTTTTCCAACTGAGATTTTCGGTTTTTAATGGCAGCTCGTACAATTCTATTTGCAGGGTTTTCATTCGCATTAATAACCACTTCATTTAAAGATATGTTTTCTTCTAATAAAGTAATTTTGAGTGCATAAGGGAATTCCTTTATTTCAATAGTTTTAGTTTGTGTCTGATAGCCTAAAAACTGAAACACAATTGTATAGGTGCCTGGTTTTGAAAGTGCCAATACATAATTCCCATTGTCGTTTGAGGTGGTTCCCGTGTAGGAGTTTTCTAGGTATATATTAACGTAGGGGATGGGTTTATTGTCAACATCTGTAATACTGCCTTTAAGCTGAGCAGATACAGACAGAGAAGTGATAAGGAAAAATAATATTAAACGCATTTAGTTGAAATTATAAGTTAATTTTAAACAAGACGACTTCATCTGTATGTTGTTACATATAAATATAATTTATTTCATAAAAAACGAAGGCCTTTTAAGAATTACTTGAAATTCTTTTTCACTCGGTCTAAGTCCCGTTTGTTATCACGGTCTTTTATGGTTTCCCGCTTATCAAAAAGTTTCTTTCCTTTTGCTAAAGAAATTCTTAGTTTGGCAAACCCCTTATCGTTTATAAATAGCTTCAAAGGAACGATGGTGAGTCCAGAGTTTTTTACTTCTTTTTCAAGTTTTTTGAGTTCTTTTTTATTAAGTAATAATTTACGCTCTGCTTTAGGGGCATGGTTATAGTGGTTTCCAAAGTCATATTCTTGAATAGTCATGTTAATCACAAAAAGCTCACCTCTTAAATTAAATTCACAAAAACTTTCTGCAATAGAGGCCTTGCTCTCACGAATGGATTTTATTTCCGTTCCTGTGAGTACAATGCCAGCTACATATGAATCTAGGAGATCGTATGTAAATCGTGCTTTTTTATTTAATATGTTAACAGACTTCTTCATCAGAGTTCAAAATTAAGCAAAATTTGTATTTGACAGCAAGGAGTTATTGAATATTATCCCTTGATTTATTAATATTTATAATTTAACACTAAGGGTGGGGGGCTGCATTAGTGATCCGATCGTGTGTATTTAGCTTCATTAAATCACTAAAAACACAAAAGGAAGACTTTAATTATTGACTCAGATAAATTAATCCTTTCTTTATCCCTTATTCACGATTTATTGTATAATTTTGAGCTTTCTACTTAACAGTGGTAGCTTTCACGAACTTAACAACAAAAAGATTATTATTTATGGGAATTTTCGATTCAATGTTTAAATCAGAAAGTAAGCCGTCATGGCCAGGGATTGTTATTGAGTCTAAGATGGATTTAGAGACTTTAATAGCGGGTTCTTTTAAGCGCCCTCAATTAATCTTTAAGCATTCTACGCGTTGCAGTATAAGTCGGTATGTGTTAGCAGATTTTATAGCTCACTTTACATATTCCTCGGATGCGTTTGTAGCTCATTATTTAGATTTATTAAACTTCAGAGAAATTTCTAACGAGATTGCAGACCACTTTGAGGTGGTTCATCAATCGCCACAGTTACTGGTTGTGAAAAACGGAAAAGTAGTGGCCAACGCTTCTCATGAAGGCATCAATGAACTTCAACTTAGCACCTATCTTTAAACGCCAAGCTCATTAAGTAATTCAATCAGTCTTTTGCTTGAGGGGCGAGGTGCATCTGCGTCAATAATATCACCCTTAGGGTCAATAAGTAGAAATCGAGGAATTGCATTTATTTTAAAGTCTTGAATGAAATCCGTTTTCCAACCATTTCCAGTAAATAATTGAGTCCCTGTTAGTTGTTTATCCTTTACCATAGTTTTCCAAGCTGTATGTGCTTTTTCCATTGAGCCACTGCGGCGCGCGTCATCTACAGAAATGCTAATGAACTCAATATTTTTGGTCTTATATTGTGATTCTAATTTTTTAAGAGAAGGGATTTCTGCCTTGCAAGGACCACACCAAGTTGCCCAAACATCAATATAAACAAACTTACCTCTAAAGTCGCTTAACGAGCTTTTACTTCCATTATCATTTTCATAGTTAGAAAAAGTAGGGGAGGGCGTTCCTTTTGCAAAAAGCTTCCTCATTTCGATTTTTCCTTCAAAATAATTAGTATAGGCTTTTTTCATCGATTCAAATCCCTTGTCTTGCACTTCAAAATAGGCGGTGTCAATTAAGGGATATTGCTCTTTTAAAGCTTTGTAGGCAACATATAAGTCGTCAAATGTTTCTAAAAATTCATTTTCAGTAGCATTAAATACATCATCAGTTAGGTATTTTTCTTGAAGAAGACTTTTAGTTATTATGAAATTACTTTTATCTGCTCCATCCCCTTTAAACTTTAATGTTTCATCAAAAGCGTTCGTATCTAATGATAATGATATGGTATTGTTATTTTTAAGGAAGATACTACCCATTTCTTTTCCATCAAAAAAACGATAAATACCTTCTTCAACTTTAAGAGTATCGCTAAAGGTTCCATCCTCATTAACTTTAATTTCTCTCGAGAAACCTGCTCTATTGCTAATCGTTATTTTATTGAGTTTATTTGGGTTAGATATTTGTCCTGAAACTGTTGCATAGTTTTTTGGTGTTTTTGAACACGCCCCAAATAATAGAATAATTAAAAGTGTAGTTATTATAGATTTCATGATTTTTTAGCTTAAATGAGCTTAAAAATAAGGCATTAATCTTTAATAATTAATAAATTAATAATTACTTGCATATTTATTATGGAATGTTCAATTTTGAACAAAACAAACTAACTACACATGTACACTATTAGCTCCCAAGCATTTAGCCTTCCCATACTCAATAGCCTCATTTATGAAGGGCTTAAAATTAAACTCTCAGAAGATGTTAAAAAAAACATTGTTAACTGTCGAAACTATTTAGATAAAAAAATAGCAAAAACAGTCGATCCTATTTATGGCATTAATACGGGCTTTGGTTCATTGTATGATGTTAGAATTGATTCTAAA
>Ga0115008_10001050_pt1 | contig 21923 bp, 20 predicted proteins | sample FraStrMetagenome_FD_87164 | JGI IMG/M metagenome (GOLD analysis project Ga0115008, IMG submission 87164) | Marine eukaryotic phytoplankton communities from Arctic Ocean - Fram Strait ARC3M Metagenome | ecosystem: Environmental > Aquatic > Marine > Oceanic | place: Fram Strait | collected...
CAGTTCGCTTTTTCGGCTACGCACTACGCACACACTCCAAAATATTCGAAATACGTACGTCCTCTTGATACAAGAGAAAAGACAGAGAAAAGTGAAAGAGAAAGAGGTGAATACAGAAATGAGGTAGAATTAATTCAACTATCATTGTGCTTGTCGCTATCAAAACTGTTGTAAGACAAACACAACTATATTTGTTGTTGACGACTTGGTTTAAGTCATGACGGATCATTTTTCTTCTCCTTCTATGAATGGTAATGATGACGAGGAGGGGGTGAAGGATGTCGAACAACAGGCCCATCATGATAATGATTATGCTTTGGGTTCGGTTGATATAAATTATGATTCCTTTCCTGCTAGTATGGATGAGAAACATCGTGACAGTAATGGTCGTTATGGCGATCCTCCTAAGGTGCATGTGGCAGTGGATAATATCACGTATGCTCCGATTGTTCGGAGTAATAATCGTGGAAAGCAGGCATTCTCATCGTTTTTCGCTAACCGAAGCGATAAAACGTCACAATCTTCTTCATTACTGAATCAAAGAGTCTCTGTTCTACATAATATAACTTGTGACATTGAACCGAGTTCGTTGACGGCATGGATGGGACCAAGTGGAAGTGGTAAGACTTCATTAATTAGTGTGGTAGCTGGACTTTGCCCTACAAATGATGTGCGCTCGGGACAAATATTTATCAATGGATCAAAAAGCAAAATGATTAAATCGCACGTGGGTGTTGTATGGCAGGATGACCTGCTTCTATCAAATTTGACCGTAGAAGAAACTATTATTTTTGCGGCTAAACTGAAGGTTCCGCAAGATATTGAGAATAGAAAGGAAGAAATTCGGGCACGTGTCGAGGATGCCATAAGGGATTTGGCGCTTGAGAATGTTAGATCATCACTCATTGGTGGAGGTTCTGCGCGTGGTATTAGTGGTGGAGAGCGTAAGAGGGTAGCAGTCGCAGTAGAATTGGTTTCAAAACCATCAGTCCTTCTCCTTGATGAACCCACGTCAGGTCTTGACAGCACAAGCGCTTTGAATCTAATGAAAATCCTCAAGTCCCTCGCTCAAAATCACGGTCATTCAGTGGCATGTGTGATCCATCAGCCTCGACCAAGTATCTTTCAACTTTTTGATTCATTGCTGCTTTTATCGAAGGGTAGAACGGTATACTGCGGTCGCCCAATCAAAGCCCGCCAGTTCTTGGAAACTGTAGTGCCCTATGATCCTGGTTCTTTCGGAATTTCAGACATAGACTGGATAATGGATTCTATCTTATTCGATGAAATGAACGGCTCTCAACTTTCAAAAGCCTGGCGAAAAATTGAGAGCGACTCGGAACATATATCTTTGGTTTCAAATCGCAGAAAACATATTTTGGCAAATCTTCCGTCAATAGAGTCATTGAAAGAAAGCAGCGGTTATAATACTGGCTTTTTCTACCAGCTACAGCTGCTTACAGCAAGAAGCATGAAACAACAGCGAGGCGAAAAGCTCACACAGGTTGCTCTGATTGTAACGATCGCATATACTTTGTTCACAAGCCTATTTTGGTTTCAAATTCCTGATGATACAGACCGTATTTATGAACGAAATTCTCTCTTATTTTTTATTTTGATTGCTCAGAGTAATTCTATTGTCACAGCAAGTATCGCTACGTTTCAGCGTGAGCGTGCGTTGTTAGCAAGAGAACGTTCAAAAAAGTTGTACTCTGTTCTACCTTACTTCATTGGAAAGACTTTATCTGACATGATAAATACAATATTGTTACCTTCAATTTATGGAGTAGTTGTTTACTGGTCAGTGAACTTGAGACCGACAATAGGATCATTCCTTGTGTTCATGTCGTTTTTCTACCTAACTCTACTCACGAGTCAGTCAATGGGTCTCCTTCTATCTGTCGCAATTCGTAGAATAGAAGTCTCTCTTTTGTTAGCTCCGTTGATATCAATATTCTTATTTATTATGGGAGGATTCTACGTTCCATTTGATAATATCAATATTTGGATGAGATGGTCTACATATATATCACAAGCGAGATATGGATACACTGGTATGATTTTGAATGAATACCAAGGGAGGTTGATTCCTTGTTCGGATAATGTAGGTGTGGATTACGGCTCAGGTGAATGCCCTTTACCAGGAGAAGAGGTACTTAAGTCACTCGATATGGATGGACAGACAATATGGTTTCAAGTGTTAATACTTTTGCTGATGCAAGTCGTGCTTCGATACATATCCTACATTGTCCTACGTTTGAGAAGGGAATAGAATAGCAGGAATTTGTGAAGATGTTCATGCGATTCTTTTCTTTCTCTTATTTCTTATGTGAAAACGTATTAAATTTTTCTCAAAAGTATTACACGAAGAAGTGAATATTTTTATATACAAATAAATATTAAACTACTTGGCGCCTCTATACGCTCATATTGTAATTACAACACTTTACCCTCCACGTATCTTAACATAAAGAAAGACCGGGCGTAAAACATTTTGAAGCGATGACATGCGAGATAGATTGATGAGCACGTTAACGGGACCAACGGACTGTCAAGCGTGAACTATTTTCACTTTCTTTCACAAGTACTCGATTTTTGTTAATGTATTTAATAAGATATAAAATATTACAAAAGACCCAATAAAATATGTAAGGTTTGTGATGTTTTATTTTTTCCCAACGCATTTAGCGTACATGTACACAAATTTAGTTGTTTGTTTTACATTATGCGACATATTCAGATTCTATTCTGACCTTGTTCTTTATCGAAGAAGTAGAAAGGAATTGGTGTGATTCTGCGTTATTCGTATATATCAAAGAGTTTCGAGATGAAGGTCAACTTCAGATATTCCACTATTATGAAATTTTTCCAATCGGTTGATTTGGCTTACTTCTACCCGCTCGCTTACAAATGTCTTCTCGGAATATTTTGAAATGTCTTAAAATGACATCCCGCAGCAAGTACATATGTAGGTTTTATCCCATGATTACGTATTTGTTTATTTCAAATCAAAGACACACACAAATTTATGCATATTTTCATAAAGCTTTTCATTAATGCTGCTCGGGAGTTGAAGGAGATATTGGTTTGAATTATAAGCTCAAATTCAAAAATTACTTGACGGTGTGGCAGAGAGTATAAGATTTGATTGAGGCGCACAAGGATATGACGTCCAACGGAAGTGTTTTCCGCAAGAGGCGGCTGAGCATCCCGACCACGGTCTCAGCCTTGGCCTTAGCGGATATTGAAGACACATCTGGCGAGGAAGCGGACGGCAACAAAAAGGAGGATGGAGAAGGGAAGGGGGGCGAAGAAGGGAAGTCAAATCCTTCAGTATTAATGGATAAGCAGAACAATGATGAGAATGATGATGGGAACGTCGAAGACAATTGTCTGAAAGAATGTGATGATGAAAAAAATGTCGTACCTGCGCGAGAAAAAAAGCTACATGTAGATAACAACGAAAGTTTTGAGGAACCTGAGAAGAAGAAACCAAAGAGCGATATAAATACAAATGGTTACTCGGGATCGGTTGACAAGAGAAAAGATATAGTCACTATAAGCTCGCAGGCTGGAGATGTTGGTCGTCAATTGACTGAAGATGAAGTGTCCAAGCTTCCTTTCCCTCGAAGTGTACTTGGAATGTATTCATGCCCTGGCTTAGAGCCTATTTATGAGACTGAATATGATGGAGAAGAAGAAGAGAATAGTGAAGGTTACGTAACCTGTGTAGCAAAGATAAATCAAGATCGAGGTGGTGCCTCATTTCCATATGGTTCGGACACTAAGTGTGCACTTTTCGCTGCATATGATGGTAAGTAATATAAAGGGAACGAAATTGTGCACAGATACATATTTATACACTGTCTGTATGAGTAGGTCATGGCGAGGAAGGGGGTGAAGTGGCGGATTATGCGATGAAAGAAATTCAAACTCGTCTAGAAAACCATGAAGATTTTCATGCGAACATCAACAATGCGTTTCGCGATGTATTTTTAAGCGTCGACGAGGCATTAAAGAGCGTCCAAGAAATTGAGCCAATATTTAGCGGTACAACGGCGTGTGTCGTATTGATGAGAGACAAGAAGCTCTTTATTGCAAACGTTGGGGATTCTAGAGCCGTTTTAGGTCGCAATGTAAATGGTTCATTCTCTTCGGTCGACTTGTCAATAGATCAAAATCCCGATTCTCCTGGAGAAATGCCCCGAATAGAGAATTGCGGTGGTTTCGTATCGCCCCCTCCGGAAGTCGGTTTATCAGCTCGTGTTTGGCTAGATGAGGATTATACTCAAATTGGTTTAGCAATGGCCAGGTCAATAGGCGATCATGCGGTCAAAGCGATTGGTGTAATCGCTGATCCGGTCGTAACTACCCATAACTTAATTGAGAGCGACAAATTTTTGATAATTGCTACTGATGGAGTATGGGAATTTATATCGTCTGAAGAAGCAGTTTTATTGGTATCAAGTTCCTTCAATCAAGGTTTAGACGCAAGTGTCGCGTGTGAACAATTGATTGAAAAAGCTGCATCGAAGTGGAAAGAAATCGAAGGAGACTACAGAGATGACATAACTGCTGTCATTGTGCGAATTAATCATCTTTGTTTTGACTAAATGTCCACGTTACTGAAACTTCCAAGGACGCCTAAAATTTTCAGATATTTCGCTACCTACCATCTGAATTCCAGAATCTCTACAAAGTTTGTAAACATTTGATCACACTTGCAATAACTGTATTAAATTATTGCGATCAATTGAAGAACTTCTGTTTTTGAACCACTATTTGTTTCGCAACTTTCTTACACCGAATTTGAATATGAGACTTGAAATTTTTGTAATAAGAAACTTTAAACTAATAAACAATTCCAGCTGATCTTAATGATTTCCTTACCAAATACTTTACGTAAGACGGGAAGGTAAATATTTAATAAAAAGTCTTATACAATTATATGATAACAAAAGCCGATAAATTTATGTCATCAAAGACTGTTTTATTACGAAATAAGGGGGTTGACTCTTTGATGAGAAATTAAATTCATCGAATCGTTTCGATGTGATAATTGAGATGAAGAGGATTTCTCATTTACCTTAATTTTTAATATTAATGCAGACCTTCTCACAAAATTTAAATGACTCATAGGAGTGGCGGAACGGTATTTGGCTGACGCGTGAGTGCGAGAACTCTTTCCCAAGTTCTACCTCGAGGATTCATAGCTTTAGGACTGGTAGCGACAAGTTCTGGGATTGGCAAGAGTGCAGTTTTATTGTTGACAATTCCAGTACTGAATCCAGTATAACCTGCCATGGCTAATTCGATTTATGTCAATAAAATTGAAAAAAATAGGATGTACAAGTTATTCAAAGTTAAGCTTACCACCATGCACAGCGTTTTGAGCAAGTTGCATACAGTAAACGCTGTCTGCCGCGTTCGCGGGTACTGAACGAATAGTGTATGACGGATCGATATATTTCACAGTTGCTTCTTCTCCTTTTGATTTGAAGTAATCCGTCACAGCCTTCTTCAAAAACTCACCAATAGCCGGAAGCTTCTTGTTTCCAGATGCATCTGTCTCGGTACTTGATCCAATAATTTCTTCTCCAGCTCCTTCAGCAACGACAATTACAGCATAGCCTTGCTCCTTGACTCGCTGGCGAATATGAGGCAAGCAACCAAGCGGACCTTCTAAAACAATTGGCACCTCCGGAATCAAACAAAGGTCTACGTCGTAAGAACACATGGTTGCATGAGCTGCAATATATCTTCACACAGAGAGTAAGTGACGAAAATGGTCAATTAATTACAGCAAAAGTGGACAACCTTACCCCGCTTCACGACCCATTAACTTAACAATACCCACACCATTAGGCTTGTTACACATTGCTTCAACTTTTGCACAGCGAATTGCTTTCAATGACGCTTCAACGGCTGTATCAAAACCGAATGTACGATCAACATGATCGATATCATTATCAATTGTTTTAGGAATACCCGCAACAGCGACATTCATCCCCCTCTCCATGCAACCCTCATGAATTTTGAACGCTCCACGATGGGTACCATCCCTTCACATAAATAAAATATTTCGTAGTTTAATTCAAATGGAAATGTCCCTAAACAAAAATGATTGATATTAGTCTTACCCTCCAATCACATATAGTTGAGAAATATTTTTCGCTTTCAAGAAATTACAAATTCTTTCCAGGTCAAAGCCTCCTCGTGACGATCCCAAAAATGTACCACCTGGTGAAAAAGATGATTTCAAATTCATTTTTTATGGGCAAAGAGAGGACACCTTTCTAAAAGAAACGCATACCTTCGTGATGAATTGTTGATACGACATCAGGATCCAACTGAATGGGGGAGTACTCAGGATCATAGAAACCTTTGTAACCACCTCTTATACCATAAACAGTACCGGCACCATAAAGATTTACAAGAGTGTTGGTGAGTTCACGCACTACATTATTCAGTCCTGGACAAAGTCCCCCGCACGTGACAATAGCAGCGTTGACTTCATCCGGATTGAAATGAAGCTTCTCACGTGGTCCCGCACGAATGAACGCTTTGCTGACAGTAGAACCATCAGGTTTTCTCACAACTTGATTACAATTTGCGTTAATGATCAGTCTATCAGTTTCATTCTTCAAAACCGCAAGTATAAATCGTTTCGACCTTACCATCTGCGATAATAACTTCCTTTTCACCAATAATTTTGTTATATGGGGTACCCTTTCGCAACGCCATTCCTTTCTTCATAGTTGTTGTCATTGAAACCATGGTTTTTCTCCCTGTTCCCATTCCTGCTCTTTGCAAATGCACTAATTTCCAACGACAATTTACATTAGGACCTGCACTTTTCCGTTATGGTTGGGACCTGAATATAAATAACTTACCATTCATAACATTTTCAATTCCCTCTCTTTTTAAATCAACACAAAGTTAAAAAAAACGAAAATGAGTTTGAAGTCGGAAACAAGAAGCCTTTGATACGATGAATCTTCTCACCCTTCACTCGGAAAGCGTTTCTTCAAGTCCTCCAACTCCCACACATAAATCGAGTCAATCTTCAAATCATCATCCTTAGACCCGCGGGGTAATCCTTTTTCCACTTGAGCATTGTTGCGTTCAACATTAGCTAGAGACGCGGCCTTTGCCTCCTCGAGACGACGAGCATTCTCGGCCTTCGTAGCAGCCGCTTTCGTAAGCTTGTGAGCAGTAAATGCCGAAATAATTGCCGCTATGGCACAATATCCGGCAAGTTCCAATGTGAGTGAATTACTTCTGCTGTTGACCATACTGATTCGGCATAATATGAGTTTTGAAGTTTTGTATGTACGCAGCAGTGAGACGCGAACTCTGACTGTGAGAGTCTCCAAAGATTCAAGATTTGAATACGCGTATCGGATGTTTATTTCCAGCAATCTTTATACTCGTATTACATAGTACCTGTTTCGTAATTAGCGGAATGGATCGATATGGATATGAATGACTGCGATATGTGTTTACTTAATTACTGACTTCTTGTCATCACAATTTATTCTTGTTTACGCAAAGGTACAAATGTATTTATAAAAATACCCCAATATAGTTTATAACTTTTGATATTATGATACCAAGATTGAAATTAAAAATTCTCTTTTTGAAACCTTTCAGTCCTTTCAGTCAAGTAAATATCCTCTATTTCCGGATTTCCGACGGGAAGGTGGCCTCGAAATCCATCAAGAATGACCTTTGTACCTCCGTGTATGATTTTCATTGTATGAAGAAATAGTTCGAAGATTATTTTAAAAATGGTAAACCATTGCATCCATGATTCTTATTCCGTGCTCGTTCGATTTCCCCCTTGCGCTCTAATATGCATGCTGTACAAGATGTAGCTATATTTGCAACGACAAACTACGAGACAGTTATTCGATTTTATGCCTTGAGAAACAAACTTCTGGTTTACTCGCAGCATCGGTGCGGTGAAGGGCAACTATGGAATAACTTTCGAATAAATTTTGATGGAGGTGCATTTCAAATAGGACGATGATGTTCAAATACTACCTAATGCAGTATTATTCCAAGGGGTTCCTCTTAGTTCCGATCTGTTTTTGGTTTTAGGGTGTTGAAAATTATGTGCCATGATAAGTATAAGCTATGCCTTGAAATGTTTTAACTCATACTATCCCAAGCAAAAAAAAATACTTGAGGAAGGAATAAGGCTTCGTTAAACATATGTTCCGCGCTTATGGTTGGACAAGGGCATCGTTTGAATGCTACAATTTAACACTCGAAAGTTGTTCTCAACATAGCACTGCCGGAAAACTATGAAATTTATTTGAGACTTTACACTGTAGAGCATTTCATACCGAGGATGCTTACTGCAGTTTCAATATTCGAAAGAAAAAGACACCCAGAACTCGTTCCATTCACATTTCTATCTTTTGTCCGTCTATTAGGATCTATCATCTAGAAAGTAATAATCTCGTATTTCTAGAGTATGCATCAATTTTTTCACAGTCCATCATTTATCTACTTCACAACAATAGTATTGGAATTTGGATCACCCCATTCTGTCCAGCTTCCATCGTATACTTTTATTTCAAGATGATTGCTATCGCTATCATTACATTCATAAAGCGCTAAAACTAGCGAACATGCTGTAACGCCAGTTCCACATGTACTGATGACTTCCTTCAAATTTTTATTTTGTGATAGACCATTATCGACGAGAATATTTTTCATTGCATGTATCGATTTGAAACGAAGCGGATTCATGGGGTCATGAAAGCAAAGGAAAAATAAATTCTGAGATCCAGCCATATGTCCCCCTCTGAGACCAGGGCGAGGCTCCGGCTCCGTTCCCACGAATCGTCCTGAGCTCCTGGCATCTACAACCAACCGTGAGGCAGACGATTCATTAAGCACATTCTGAACATACGCCATATCCACAATATTTGCAGGTTCTCGAGCAACGTAGCGAGCCTCCTCTACATTTAATTCCGAGGCAAAAATAGATTTCACGGGATTTCGATCAACAGGACCACCAAGTCGATCCCAATCGTCAAGGCCTCCATCCATAATGAACACCCTACTAGGATCGTGTCCCAAGGATAAAAAAGTAAACCACGTACGCGGCGCGGCAAAACAACCCTTACCAGCATACACGATAATAGTGTCACAATTTCGAATACCCATTTTGTCCATGGCAGCAGCAAACAGCGCAGCAGGAGGCATCATATGAGGCAAACCCTTCGGATTCAGTACGGGACCCGTGCTCGCGATATCATCCACATCGAAAAACTTCGCTTCCTCTATACGCGGCCCAGCTTCATATTCTTTTCGAGCATTTCGATCTGGGATGTTTGGCAGATACCAGCTGCCGTCCACGAATATTACATTGCTGCTATTACTGTCTGTCTTTGACAAAGTAAGGCATTCTTCAGCACTCCTTATATGCCTGCGAAGCGGGGTCATGTTAGGTGTGTGTGTATCCAAACACTTTGTGTTCTTAAGGGCGCTTGAAGCCAGAAGAGATCCGAAGTGAGAATGGAAACATTGTTGTAAGTTGATAACGTCTATATCTAATATAGCATATTTGATTTCCACGTGTAGGGTAAATAATCTGGGACAATGTGACGATGATACTTCAACAGCATCACTACCGGCACAACACAATTTTCAAATACACACAGTGTAATATAAAGTATCTCGTGAAGATGAAGATTGGAACATCCACCATCCTGCTCCTTGCCACATCGGCGAATGCGTTCACCGCCTCATTTGCACCACGAACGGAATCGTCCGTTTCTTCGTCTGCATTAAATTTATTCGGAGGAAAAAAAGAAAAAGGTGAAGGTGGACCTGGAATGATGGATCAACTTGCCATGTTGAAAAAGGCACAGGAGATTGCTTCGAAAAAGATGGAAATTGATAAAGAATTAGCTACCATTGATCATGTTGGTGTTGGAGCTGATGGAAAGGTTTCTATTACCATTAAATATATTGCTCCGGCTCCAATGCAACAACCGGGTTACGAGCCGTTGTCGGTGGATATAGATGAGGCATGGATGAGTGAAGCTTCAGTAGAGGACTTAAATGCAGCTCTAAGCACTGCTATGAAAGATGGCCTTACGAAGGCCACAACTACTACTGCTGAAAAAATGCAAGTTCTTACCGCTGAATTGGGTGAAGTGATGGGATCTATGGGAGGTGGTGTTCCTCCTTCTTAGGGATGGTGTATCTCGTGAATCTTTTGAAAAGACTTGCAATTACCCAGTAAAAAGAAAATAAGACAACGTTATATAATTTTTCATTTACTCGGAATCAAATGATTATATCTCAGCTTCAATTCGTTTTCCCCACGTTAGATTTTAAACATGGTTCTTCGACAATTTGTATCTTTTAGGTCATACGTTATTTATCAACATTCTCACGACTTCATCATCCAAATAGAAAGCGTTTATTTATCCCAAGTCTAGATAGCGGGATTATATTGGATCTAACATATGATTAAGGTGAATAAAGACGTTAAATCTTCGCTGAAAAGTGAGGAGACTAGCTTTTAGTTCATGATATTAAATTGAAATATGGGGGCAGCCATCGATGCAGAAGAGTATAAGACAGGTCAGGCACATCGTTACAGCTACCAAGTCCATCGAAACAAGCTTCATATTGAGTATGTTTGTATCAAGTACAATAATAACCTAATCCATCTTTAATATTTACAGTTTTTAACGAAGCTCATAGGATCATCTACCCAAAGCGTTCTAATTGTTGCACGCCAACCATAACCGATTTACGTCAAGATCTTTACAGAGTTCATCAATATGGTGATAATGATGCCAGTGGCGTAACGATCCACTACTTGTCTGATCATTTACTTTGATCATGGTCTAGTCGTAATGTAAAACAATGGTATAAATTAATTTATTGCTTCTTAGTTATAAGCGTCACATTTATATTGCCTACGTCTTACAACGCCCTTCATTTGTAAATTTTTAAATTGATAAAGATTTTGTAAAGAACGTTTTGAAAATGCTGCCGATATTGCCATCGCTGGTCTTAAATGCAAGGTCAATGTGGTTCGTTGTCATTCCTCCAGATCCCTTTCCAATTTTTCCGTGCACAAGAATAGTGACATCGTCAACTATCCCGGAACAAATCCCTTCATCAGTCGCCTGTATGGCTTCAACCAAGTGAAAACCAGCAGAAACCATAGATTTCATGAAATCGTCGAGAGTCGTGGCTTTCGCATTTGGAATTGAAACCGAAGTCAAAAACCTGAGATCAGTCGCGGATGCCCATAACTGTCCGAACTCTGGAGTGGACATTGATAAAGGAGTTAACTCCTTTCCATTAAAATTAAATATTTGGCTAGAGGGTTGTGAACCAATTCCTCCAAGCGAAGGAAGAGGTTTATCTTCCAGGCCTCCCAGTAAACCTTCCGCTGCAAAAGGATCGAGAGAAGGAGCAGGCACCGGTGCCGTTACTTCCTCGGGTGCAGCTTGAACAGGACTCACAAAATCAGCGGTCTGTGAGACTGAAATATCCGGCTGAGACGCAAAAAAATCAATATCATTATTTGGCATGTTGTTGTCGGACGTGGCTGTAGTTGCTGGTAAGCTGTCTCCAAAAGAAGTCATGTCCAAAAGATCTATCGCGGGTTCAGCGGCAACTGCAGGTGCACTTTGAGGAGATGATGGTAGTTTCTTTTGCGTCGTTGAAGCTGCTCCCGAAGTTTTTGCCCTTCGAGAGGCTCTACTCGAGGTAGGTGCTGCAGAAGTGCCAACTCCACCGAAGAGGGCCGAAGCCATCTTCTCGCGCTCGGTCAACTCTCTTGGTTTTTCTTCTTCCACTACAATTCCGACACCACCGACAGTAGGGGGAGCTCCACCATAAGGATTACTACTTCTATTGTTAGATGTCGTCGAATTGCCAAACGTATTTGCTGTTGGATTCATACTTCCATTGCTGTTCGCGCTTGTTGATGCACCAGCCTTGCCCCAAACGTTTGGAACAGGTTTCCTCAACGAATTTTGACTTCCGGAGGGTCTACTAAATTGCGCATTCTGTTGCGAGCCATTGGGTTCAGCTGAAGTACTTGATGCATTACCTGACTCTGGGTTATATACGCGCGAAGCGGTAGTCGCGGAGATGTTGGATACGGTAGGTTTCGCGTAAGGTGTCATATTAAAAGACGGTTTGGTTTGGGAATTGTCCGTTATCAAGTCATCTTCATCCTCATCTGGTGGAGAATACGGCGCTGCGCCGAGATTGATCTTTTCTTGAACAAAATCGTCCAAAAACCTTAACTCGACATCGTCTCCTAGGTCTTCACAAGATGCGTCTATGGGTAGAACATCACCTAAGAGATGACCTCCATCAACCAACAATGCCTCAAATTCAATACAGCGCTGTTGCAACTCGACATCGTGCGATAATTTAAATTGTTCAATTAGTTTTGATGCTTTAGGCGAGCACGTTCCAGCTTGGGCGATTAGCTTAAAGACGGCATTAAATAAATACCTTGTCGTCGTCTTGCTCGAAAGACTGAAAGGACAAAAAGATGTCAGAGCTTGATCTTTTTTATTGATATTTGAAAGAGGCAGCGAACACAAAACTTACTTTGCTTCATGACTACCGCCGATTGCAGATGAATTCTTTTTGGAGACGAGTTCGCACATTCGTTCCAAGATGCCTTCAACGGTCATTGTATCTGCCAAGTATCCATATTCGCCAAGAATCCAGGACATTATTTGAATGAAAACGTCTGGATACTGTAGAATAGGTTTATTCGAAGATAAAAGAATTGAAACGTACGTGTTGACTGTGGACCGACGTAGAGAAAGTTCTGCCGAGTCGTCTGAACGCAGGTGACAAATCGTTGAGAAATACAGGAAAGCAAAATATGATTGTGCCGAAATCTTCACCATATATTACGTACCAAATTCCTCATCTTCGTCACTACCATCGCCTTCTGCGATCAACTGCATTAACTGATTCCCGACTTTATTTAAGCCTTTGCTACAAGAGGGAATATTGCCGCTTATTTCTAATAGCTGCGTGATCGTATCCACATACCATTCGTTCGATGGCGCAAATCTCTCCGCCAAGTTTGCTATTTTAAAAGTGAGGCTTCGTTGTAAATGTTCATCAGAATGATACTGCTTTCCACCTCGTAAAAATAAAATCAACTTTTCAATGATAAATTCCACGTTATGGGGATTCGTCATCCGGTACAGCAGTTCGAGAGTTCGGTGAGCTAAAGTAATATCAGTGCTCTCGAGGCAATCCATCACTGCAAGTTGATGTGCGGTTGCATACTTAGGATGTGCTTCTACGATTGCCGCTAAACCTGTGACGCCCAGATACTTCAAATTATTATTTCTGCTAGAGATAAATCTGCTAATTGCTTCTGCCGCAGCGTCCAAAAGACCCACATTCGGATAAATGTTAGTAATGGTCCTAATACATTCATACACTACCGCATACCCTGCATTGATTCCAATATCTGCTTTCTTCATGCATTCGCCAACAATTTCGTACATTCCTTGACTGGATTGCATATCTGCTTTTCCAAGAATGCGTAAAATTCGTAGAATCGACATTTGCATCCATGGGGCTGGCATTCGATGATAATCATATTCTCTAGGAAGACGTTGCTCAATAATTTGTTTCAAAATGCTCACTAATGACGGTACCAGATCTTTAAAAGGTATCGGGGTAACTCTTGTCAACGCTTCAATGACGCACAATGATGCTCCCATGACACCTAATGACGAAGAAAGTCTATCAGCACGAGTATGAATGAAACATCCGAATAATAAGTAACTTGCCTGGATCTCTATCGCATAGAATTTTTCGTAACTTGGTCACCAATTCCTCCTTGGTGACTACTGAAGGATCTTTTTGATAGCACTTTATTTTCATCATCAAACACGAATGTTAGAAAGGTTAAATGACGCTTTTCACCCACCATAAACGGGAACGCATCACTACACATACCTTATATAGAGCATGAACAGCCTTTTTCCGAATCATATCAGATCCATGATCTAAAGCTTGTATTACGAAGTTACTCACTGCAGCAATCATATCAACAGTAGCCAAATTCGACAGCGCGATCAACGCACTAGCCGTTTCGAGGACATGACTGCTTTGCAAATCCCGCTGAAGCTGATTAATAAGCATAAACCGAAACTCATGCTCAGGCGGAAGACAAATCCCACACACGAGATACCCAAGCCTCTTTTGAGCAACACTCGCACCCGCCACCATTTCCACCGCCTTTATGTAACCAAATGATCCGTCATGTCCAAGCATCTCTACATACATCAATCTCACTAAATACTCTTTTTGTTTCTTCTTACTCATCATAACCGTTTTACCGAGAGCATTTTTCTTAATGAAATTGGGATCGAGCTTAGCTTTGAGCGTTGCAACTTCCGAACGTACGATACGATCCTCCTCCTGCTTGGATTTGGACTCTCCAATGTTTTTAATGAGCTCGAAAAATTCTCTGGATAAATGGTTACCCGACATCTTAATGAACGACAGAGAGAGAAGGCTATATAAATGAACTTGTGCCTTTAAGACGGTAAGTTTAGATAGAACGGGAAGGGGAAACGAGTAACTCGTTGGAATGGATAATGGTATTGGTATTTTATTTTATTTTATTTTGGAGGAGGTGAGAGAGAGAAAAAAAAGGATAAAAATCCAAGTCTGTTGTTATTTTTTGTAGAAAGTAGCCCAATGCGCGCGTTGCATGTGTTTGTGTTGCATGCGATGCCTCTTGCTTCTTACTCTTGCCTGCTTTGTGGTAGTTTTGCTATTTTAGATTTCGTCGATCTTCACACGAGTCGTATTTAATATACATGTATTATTAAAATATGTGTACGTTGTACGTAAGTTTCATATATCACACACACACAAATTGTGCACACAAGTGAATAAAATTTTTTTGCAGTAAATCCAACCCCTCGAAGGACATCGACATCGGGATACCAATATACAACATCAATACACATTGTACACTCCAACACAACACTCAACACTCTAACAAAACCCAAAGATGACCCGCGAACGAGAAGCTGTCATCGTAAGCTGCGTCCGAACACCACTATGCCGAGCCAAACGCGGCTCCTTATCCCAAACCCCTCCCAGCACACTCCTCTCCTCGGCCATTCGCGGATGTCTCGCCAGAGTCAGTCCCCACGTAAAACCCAGTGAGGTTCAGGATGTATGCGTGGGTAACGTTCTTCAGGGAAAGACGGGTGCTGCCATGGCTCGTATGGCTCAGATTGAGGCAATGGCCTATGAGGATGATGGGAATGGGGTGAATGTGCCTTTGAATGTGGTGAATCGGCAGTGTAGCAGTGGATTGCAGGCGTTTGTGAATGTGGCCGATGCGATTGTGGCGGGGCATATTGATATTGGTTTGGCGTGTGGTGTGGAGAGTATGTCGTTTAATCCTATGCATGTGCAGGAGCTGCCGCAGGTGGATTGGGTGCGTATGCAACGTGTTCCGGATGCCATGGATTGTTTGACGCCTATGGGGATTACTTCGGAAAATGTTTCGGAAGCTTATGGTTTGAAGAGGAAGGATCTGGATGAATTTGCTGCCATGTCGCATAATAAGGCGGCCGAGGCGCAGAAACTGGGGAAATTTGATAAGGAAATAGTGTCGGTGGATAATGTTATAATGAAAGATGATGGGATACGGTCAGGGACGACGGCAGAGAACCTTTCCAAGTTAAGGCCAGTGTTTAAGAAAGGAGGTTCGACCACAGCAGGTAATAGTTCGCAGATGACGGATGGTGCTGCAGCCGTATTGGTCATGAGCAGAGAGGAGGCAGAAAAACGGGGTTTAAAGATTATGGGAGTTTTGAAGTCCTTCTCAGTTTGTGGAGTTCCCCCAAAAGTAATGGGGATTGGACCAGCTTATGCCATACCAATGGCTTTGAAAGAAGCGATGGTGGATGTAACCGATATTGATGTCTTCGAAATAAACGAGGCGTTTGCTTCCCAGGCAAGTTGGTGTGTGTCCAAACTTGGAATTGATCCCAAGAAAGTGAATCCTAATGGAGGAGCAATAGCACTGGGTCATCCCCTTGGTTGTACCGGAGTTCGGCAAATCACTACCCTTCTCCACGAACTAGAAAGGAGAAAAATGGAAAGGGATGGACGTAGGCAGTACGGCGTCGTATCAATGTGTATTGGCACGGGCATGGGTGCAGCTGCAGTATTTGAAGTTGATGTGGAAGAACAAGATAAAGCCGACACCTTGAATCAATCGATAACACCACGTGCCAAATTGTAGCAAATACAAAGCTCTAAATTAACATGAGAGGAGATGATTTGTATTTTATTTTCCGTTGTACGAAAAAGATGTGACTTCAAAAGGTTCTTCCTGCATTGATAACCTTTCAAAACCATTCCAGTCACTGAGAATGTACCTGTTTAAGAATAGCTAAAGATCTGACAAAAATTTTGACACCGAAAAAGTTCCCTTTTCTCTCAAAAGGTTAGGCCCGGAAGAAGGTTTTCCATGTGACGAAGAAATGTCATCTTCGTTAGGATCAGAGATAGATGCTTCCTCCGCAACTGTGAAGAAATCGAACAGATTTTCTGTTCCCATGCTATACATGCTCGAATTATCAGTGTTCACAATTGCGTTACCCATATCTCGCTTTACGTTTTGAACTCGCATTATTTGTTCTTCAACGCTGTCTCTTGATAAAATTCTGTACACATTGACTGATTGTGAAGTTTGTCCTAAGCGGTGCACTCGATCCATCGCTTGCAAGTCAACGAAAGGATTCCAGTCACATTCTAGGAAAATGACAATCGACGCTGATGTTAGATTCAATCCTAAACCTCCGACTTTGGTTGTCAATAAAAGTGCTTTGATACTCGGATCGCCATTGAACTTTGCGACCACATCACCTCTTTGCTTCACGGAGAGGCTATTGTCCAATCTTAGATAACGCAAAGATGGCATATGAGGATGTAAAAGATAACGCTCCAGAGCATCTAGTGATTGTTTATATTGCGCAAAGATTAAACATTTTTTGTTGTTTTTGGCATCAATCTTGTTGCCTGTTTCAGTGATTGTTGCGTTATTGATGATATCCGACTCGTGAACTCGATCAAAAGAACTAACTTCTTCATCATCATAATCTTTATCATCTTCATTGTGTTGACTCAGGTAAATATTTGTTTCATCACCATCGACGCCTTCTTCGATACATGGAGCCTCGCAGCCTTCCAAGTTCATTCCACGCAATAATTCCAAGATGGCTACAAATTTACCGCTTACAGAAATATGATTCATCAGTATAGAATCGTTTGTGTTAGTTTCTTTGCAGTAATGGTGACATACAAGACTTGGGTGGGTACACAAAAGTCTTAAGTGCAAGAGCATTTTCAAGATGCTGTGAGGTTTACTTTTTTCACATGAAGCGTTTTGACCATCCTTTCTCATTAGAAAATCGAAATCTTTTCTATTCGACGGATTGCCAATAAGCTTCAAAGCATGACTAAGTGTAGCGCCACCTGTCGAGATGATGTGCTGATATAAACTCCGCTGTAGAGAGCTCATCTGAACACTGATATCTGAAATAATCTTAGGCGGTAGGTCCTTAAGAACCGCGTGCTTTTCTCGTCGTAAAATGAAAGGTAAGACGGCTTGATGTAGAGACTTTAATTTTGAATGGCCCAATTGTATTTGGTTTGCTTTCAGTTATTGCGAAAATATATTATATTTGTGAAATGTTTCTAAATAAAGATTGTCCTCTTTATACTCACCATTTGCACCATTCTGCTGAGATTTGTAAATGTCGCGGCCAAACTTATCCCAAAACTCTGCTTGTGATGAAGCTAGATAACCTGGCTAATTTGTAACAATTTAGAAGCATAATTACAAATACCAAAGATTTGTGTAAGACACTCATACCATGATAAATTCGAACAAGACGAATAATTCTTGTATACTATTTTGAATTGGGGTGCCACTCAAGATAATTCGGAATCGAGAACAATGAGCTAATTGAAACACGGCTTTTGCAGTAGCTATTGCATTCAACGTCGTCAGTAACGTAGTAAACAAACAAATATTTCCCCAAAAACCTCACCAGTTCTTGCGTTCCGAATAAGATGCCCTTCGTCTAACACGACAAAGTTCCACCTTTTGGTACAATATTCATCGATCTTTCTTCTTATAGCTGCGTAACTCACAATAATGATGTGCTGTATTTCGGTCGACGGAAGTTGGTCTGTTTTCTGGAAGTCTTCCAAGCTTTCGTAGGTTGTTATCTTGCTTGATCCAAAATAATGGTCGCATTCATGTTGCCAATGTCTCAAAAGTGTGGCAGGGCAAATAACCAAATGGAGATTGGGATTCAAATCGTTTTGATCATTTTGCTTAGTGCAACTCATAACTGAGGAAAGTGCAGTGAGGGTCTTTCCAAGACCCATTTCATCAGCTATACAAGCTCCACTGCATCCAATGCTGTTGAGAAATCGTAACCAAGATACTGCCTCTTTTTGATAGGGCCGTAAATTCGTGTTATCATCTTTCAGGTGTATATTCATTGTATTATCATCTGTAGATAAAGCTTTACCATGAATAAGGTGCTTTATAAGTTTTTCGGCCTTGTCTTCCTCCCGTGGGCGAACGGCTTCCCCTTCAAATGTGACCAAAGGAGCCAAAACAATTAGCTTGTGAAACAGCTGAGCTGCACCATTAGCCAGCTGACCGAGAGCAAATCCAACAAGCCATGTCATGTGAGAAAGTAGAGCAGTTCCATTAACATCGACAAGACCCTCCAAAAGTTTCACAATTATGGCAGGTGACTCTTGATACCTTTTCTTGACCTCAATGATCGCCGAATCCACATCTATTTGCGCTAAGTTTATGAAGCACTCATGCGCAAGCACATCGCCCTTCCCAATAATCCAATCGAGGACCCAAATAAATTGCTCTTTGAAAAAAGACGAAACCGTCAAATCCAAATTAACGTTAGAATCAGGAACAACAGCTATTAATATCCGAAGTGCCATAACGCTTGCCTCCGATAAGTAGAAATCATTCAATATGTCTCGGTTTCGATTCTCTGCAAGCACCAAACCACGTAAGCACACTTTGACATTTTCGGAAGTTTTCTTTAGGTAAAGGTTGACCAAATTTTGAATTATTTTTTGACGAATTTCCCTTTTATTTACTTTTCTAAGTACTCTTTTTAGAGCATCACTCGTGTGATAACCACGTAGTTTGCAAGCGTCATTCTTGAGAAAGGTCATCAAAGGTCGAATAAACGGAGTCAACTTCGTGCTTGATTCTAAGTCAATAGTTTTCACGACGCAATAACTCATCATATTTTCAACTCTCATGCCGGAAATATCGACTTTTCGTACGTCTTTAGTGGGTTTTGGAATTTGAAGGGATTTAACCAACAGCTGAAGTTTTGAAAATTCGAGCGTGTGCAAATTATTTAACAAATGGTTAAACGTTTGTGAGCTTATATTGAAACAGCAGTCTCTATTTTCAAGCATGTATTGGATTACGTCCTTAACGATAAAGCTTAGATGTTGCTTAAAATTTTCAGACTCATTATCGAGACATTTCGCTAGGAGAAAGAGTGCCGATTCTTGATAATCACGTGACAATAGTGTAAGAAGAATCAAATTAGGAAGGCATAAATTCGTTTGCATTAGCCGAATTAGTAACTTTGACCTGAAATCAACAATTGCAACATTTTTCTCAATGTTGATACCGAGATAAGACTGTACAATTTTGCTTGTTGTTTCATTGGGCACTTCACCCCGATAAACACATGTTGTCAAACAGTGCCAAAGACGTTGAACGGATTCGTGGAACTCCAAGTCTAGGGAAAATATTCTTGTAAGAATGCAAGCCCGTTCGTCAGACGTCATATTCTCACCAACGAGATATGTCAAACATCGAAGGACTGTGTGTCTCATAGCAACATTTGGAGAATCCAAAAATGAAACCAACTTCAAAACCACATTACTCCGGAGCGAAGGGTCGACACAATTCGATTTGATAGTTGACGCCAATAAGTTTAAGCAATTTGAGGCATGGCTACTGTATGTCTCCATTTTCGAAATATGAAGTATCAGCAGTGAAATTAGTTGGTTTCGCTCTATCAATTTAAAATGCCTATTGATGATAAGGATTGCGGCTGCCTCCATCACAATTTCATGCTTCTGATTCTTGTTTAGGGCATCGATAAGAATCGAAGGCAACTTCTTGCGCGCGTTTACAGGAATATCTCGTGCAACAATTAGAAGATATTTTATTGCAATAAGTGACGAATGCATTCGATACCAATGCGAAAATCTTTCTTTTGTTCGATCGTTTTTATAGTCATATAGCATTAATAGAACATCCCAGAGAACAGCCTTCCTATTCAAATCAGGTATTCGGCAATACAGATGTGCCAACAGTTGCGCAGCGCCTTCTCGCACGGGAGCTGTGCTACAAGTCAATGCATCGACATCAGTTGCTTCGCCGCTATTCTCCTGGAATTCATGACTGCTTATGTATGTATGATGTGCAAAATCGTTAAATTGATCGAGGCAAAGGATTCCAATACACCTGCAAAGAACATCTTCTGGCCAGGCCCCCCAAAAGAATGAATCAATTCCCTCTGGCTGCCCGCGTAGAGTTCTTTCTTCTGAACATGACCAAGCTTTGAACAATTCCAATGCACCAAGAATGGCTCCATGTCTCACATACCATTGATCTCCCATGCTATTGAAAATCAATTCGGTTGCTAAAACATTTTGGGCTGTTCTATGTGAAATTGCAGCGCTACCAATATTATTGCGATTTAATTCGTGGGAATCCAAGGTTTTAAAGGAGTTGAGCAAGAGCGACTTAAACACGTTACAACCATTGCCTTTTTCCATTTGATTTGCTTTTCTTTTTCGGCGACGTCTTTCGATTGCTGCCGACAATCTTTCTTCATTTATTTTAATATCACGAGCATTTATCAAGTTGTTTGTTGTTTCTCCTGCACTATCTAATGCAACAGATAAGCCCAACCGTTTTGCCAGTATCATTCGCTGACGCTTCATCCGACAAGAGACGTCCTCGGATGGATCCTCCACAAATGTCAATGAACAATCATCGGCGCTTCGAGCAAGCAACGTATCACCATGATCGATTATCTGTGACATTGATTCCTTCACATTAACGAGCGTCAACCAAATATAATTCGAGTCCCTATCCTGTTTCGTAACATTATCCTCTTGACAATCAGCATCAGATTCTCCAATAAAACTGTGCTCCGACAAAAATTGTTTCTGATCGCACAAGGGTACATTTCGTGCAACGACATGCATTGCCAACGATGCATTCTCACGTGACGTCCACTAAAAGTACATATTGCATGATGAGGTTGTGAAAGTCAAAGTTTTCAGCTTTTGTAGCAGATTCAATATGGAAACCTGCTACTATCTGCTTCATGGAAGATGAATTAAAACCTTCGCATTGCAACAGAAATAAAAACGCACCTCTTTACTAGATAACAACAACACGAGCCTCCCCAATATTTCCCACATAACTTCCGGTGCACTATGGGAACATATTCTTCCAAGCATCTGTGCAGCCTCCTTGGCATGTTCGACAGGTGCAGACTGTACAAGTTTGAGCAATCGGCAAGTGTGAGGTGTTAGCTTAACCGGTGCATCGACGTCCGTGTTTGAATCATCATCCTTCTTTCGGTTGCTAGTGTTCATCTTACGATCGTATCTTATTCGATGTGTGTTCGTACTTATCAGGGAGGGGAGGGGTCCGAAAATCGTGAATGTTGTTGGAAAATGGAAGGATCTAAATTTTTTCACATGTCAACTCTATGGATTAGTTTCACTGTGGTGGCTAATCTAGCCCTGACGGCAGGTGGCGTCGGGAGGGA
>Ga0115008_10001052_pt1 | contig 21911 bp, 12 predicted proteins | sample FraStrMetagenome_FD_87164 | JGI IMG/M metagenome (GOLD analysis project Ga0115008, IMG submission 87164) | Marine eukaryotic phytoplankton communities from Arctic Ocean - Fram Strait ARC3M Metagenome | ecosystem: Environmental > Aquatic > Marine > Oceanic | place: Fram Strait | collected...
ATAATGAAAAGTAGAGGTGACTGCATTAAATTTTTGATGTGTGTGGACTTTTGAAGAGATACCGTGAGAATGTTCAACAGTGACACGACCAAAATATCTTTGCAATAAGTATAGTAAATGATTCAAGCTTTTGAAAATTTGTGATTTTGTCAATTATCGACGGAAAAAAATGAGATGGGGAGGTACAAATTTGAAAAAAAACTTATGGCATTTTTGATAAATAAACAGCAATATTGTTTGTCAATTGTAGACGGAAAAATAAGATGGGGAGGTACAAATTTGAAAATTAGTTTAAAAAAATAACATCACCTAATTTGGTGCGCGTCTAATCAAGGCTAACTAACTTTTTCGTATTTTTTATTGACGCAATCGTTGTCTTTTTCAACTTGATTTACATTGTTGGTAATTGGTTAACATGTAAAAATGAATAAATGAATCTTACATTGTAGTTGTTAAATGTATATGTTTATTTTCATCTCTCTACATTCGTATGATTCTTTATGTCAACGAGGTTCTGTGCTTGTTTCTTGTGTTAGTCATTCGGCTAAATCGATGGTAATGGAAACTCTGTTCGGGTAAATATTGCTCGACATAAATTAAATTTTAGAGAAAATCATGACCCAGGCTTGTTCTGCATTCTGTTACCTGTACCTTTTTTCCTTTTCATTATTGAAATCAAAATTCGATAAAATGTTAGTGATAATACGAATATACGCAGCGTCTCTTTTTCTCATCTATCTTTTATCATTATTTTTAATTTTCTCATCTCTCATAATTTTTGATGATGCAACGCAAGTGCCATCAATGCTATATTGCTAACCGAATACCGGGTGGAGAAGCAGCTACTTACACGTATTTTTTGGCGGCTTGAAATACGATTGTGTAATAGTGGCACGATCAAAGCATCGTTACAATAAGTAATGGAAAATTAGTGCTGCTTTTTCATCTTTTGTGAGGCCTTCTCCATCCTCGAACAACACTCTCAGAATATTTTGCACATATATATGAGATTGATTCGCTCCTTTGCGATACCACTGCACTACTGTTGTATTATCGTGACGCTCCTTCCACAAAAAATGTCGTCATCGAAAGTAAATTGCTCCGTGTCCTTTAATTTTTTTTCAGAATGTTGCACTGTTGAACTTGTTGATAAGTTTGTTACCAACTCGGCGAACATCTCGAGATGTTCGCCGAGTTGGTAACAAACTTATCAACAAAAGTGAACTCTCGATACCGGATGCGAAAATGTTGGATTTCGCTAGAAGCAAAACTTAAGTAATTATATTTTTCACAAATGTCTAAGTGTTTGCCGAAATGAAAAGCAATTTCGGAGAGTTCCGACCTTATAAAAATATCAATAGTTTCTATTTCTAGACTATTTCCATGTATGTATTAGAGGCGGCTTCATCGGCGGTATTTGTCTCAATTGAAAATCATTGTTGGTAAAGAAATTGGGATATCAAAAAAAATATGCAACTCAATTCAAAGTGTTTCCATATTACCGAATGCACTGTCTTTTTACTGCAAATAAACAAAAACTACCGAAAAATTACGGAATTCAAATCATTATCGAAAAATGTCAGAATTGCCATATTTTGATCCTTCTTCGACTGCATCCGTGCCGAGCTTATCCCATGCTACGCATCAAAGAACAACCATTTGATCGTAAAAACAATACTCATTTTTCTTGCAGATTCTTTTAACTTTCCTTATTTCAACCTTCGTGGCTGCACTCGAGACGATATCTTCGGTGACGTGCTCCTGAGGTACGAAATTTCGATGCTGAGGCTAGAAATGAACAAATCAAATGAGTTACTTCACCAATTCAATTTACGTTGCCAGCCCTAATCTATTAGGATCTTTCATTGAGCATGATATGTTTTATTGTTTGTTATATGGATGTTGCTGTGGAATTATAATGAAAAGGAGTGGTGGTCTCACGAAAGTTTTGTTGTTGGGTGAAACGATTTTGTGGTGACTCGTGACTCGTGACTCGTGATTGGAATAAATTCCCTTCCCTGATTTGAACCTTTGAACCTTTCAACTATATTAGCCTCATTTAGACGTATTACATCATTCCTGTATGTACATGAATGTTATTGGTGCAGCGCTTTCCGGGCTGCCTTCTTCATTTCCTGTAAAACTCTACGGTAGTACGTTGAAGATGTCAGTTCCCTACGCGTACAACTTTACTGGAGATGCATGCGTTCCTTGCAATTTTTCCTTCTAATCGAACAGATGCCTTCACCTGTTTTCTTCCTATTCTCCAATTTCGTACAAAGACGCATGTATTAATACATGTACATTGTACAGTATGTACATGTGTATGTGAATGCATGTGTGATGTGTGATGTGTGATGTGTACGTTCGTCGGGTGCTGGCCACAAATCTCTCAGAGTGAATGCCAAAAATATATAATCATACCCGTACAAGTTCTACGTAGGACATCATATCTTGTACCTTGTACAAGTATAATACTTGTATTGGCATTTCCACAGATCCAATTATTATTCCACAATTTCATTATTATTATTACACAATTCAATACAAAAAATTAATCACCATGACGATATCCCAGACTGCAATAACTACCTTACTATTACTGCTCTCAAAAATTTCGGATGTTCATCATGTACACGGATTTGTAACAAATCCAATGTCCATTATTTCACGTAGGTACGTACGTATGTCATTATTTGTATTCTATGTATAAAGTGAATCGTGATGGTTTTGGCGAAATTGTTTTGCTCCTACGTCAGCTAACAACTCTTTGTAAATAAAAATGGTATTGTGAAAATAACTTTTTGTAAAAGATCCTGCTTACACTTACTTAATTTTTTGTAGTGAACGTGAACAGGAACATGCACATGCTGGTCCGCTGAAAATGGTATCGTTCATACCGGATCCATCTACTCCAATTTCTTCCAAGAAAAAAGCTGAAAAGCCTTCGTCAAAGTGGACACCGGACTCGTGGCGAAAGAAGGTTGGCAAACAAATGCCAGTGTACGAAGATTCTGAAGAGCTGAAGGAAGTTACGGATAAATTGGCCAATTCGGCTCCGTTGGTGTTTGCGGGTGAAGTACGTAATTTGTCCGATCAGCTTGCCAAAGCATCCGTTGGCAACGCTTTCCTTTTGATGGGCGGGGATTGTGCCGAGAGTTTCAAAGAATTCAATGTGAAACATGTCAAAGCAAATTTTCAGTTAATACTGCAAATGGCTCTCGTGTTAACATTTGGATCGTCATTACCGGTCATTAAGGTGGGGCGAATGGCAGGGCAATTCGCTAAACCTCGTTCAGCACCGACTGAGGAAAAGGATGGAGTTTCGCTACCGTCCTATCGTGGTGATATTGTAAATGAGGAGGAATTTACGCCCGAGGCGCGTAGGAATAATCCCTGGAAAATGTTGCAGGCATTTCAACAGAGTGCACAGACGCTAAATCTGTTACGGGCTTTTAGTACGGGAGGTTTTGCCGATATAAGTTTGCTTCATGCGTGGAATTTGGATTTTGTCTCCAAAACGGAAGAGGGTAGTCGTTACCGTGCGCTTTGTAATCAAGTGGAAGAATCAATTCGATTCCTCAAAGCCATTGGTGCCAACACTGCTCCCATGAAAAAAGTGGATTTTTTCACTGCACACGAATGCTTATTATTGGAATATGAGCAAGCATTGACGAGAAAGGATTCAACTACTAATGATTGGTATGACTGCAGCTCACACATGCTGTGGGTCGGTGAGCGTACTCGTGATTTGGACAGTTCGGTGAGTTGAATGGTGTTTGCTTCGTTCATCATAATGTGAAGTATTGCTCAACGACTTTTATTGACGCTGTATCTACATGATGCGTAGCATTTAGAATTTACTCGGGGTATCAACAATCCGTTAGGAGTAAAAATATCTGACAAATGCTCTCCTGAAGAGTTAGTAACCATTTGTAAGACTATGAATCCAAGCAATATTCCTGGACGGTTGACGATTATTGTAAGAATGGGTGCAGAGAACGTTCGCTCGCACTTGCCAAGCCTCATTCGTGCTGTTGAGCGGGAGACGTTGAGCGTTGTATGGATTAGTGACCCCGTCCATGGAAACACTCGCAAGACCAATAATGGCTACAAAACAAGAAATTTTAATGCCATTCGTGCCGAGTTACGCGCATTTTTTGACGTGCATGATAAAATGGGGACTCATCCTGGTGGAGTTCATCTTGAAATGACAGGAGAAGACGTAACAGAATGCGTTGGAGGTGTATCGGATGTGACGGAGGAAACCCTACCCCATAGATACAACACAGCATGCGATCCTAGGCTGAACGGGCAACAGGCCTTGGAGTTGGCGTTTTTGATTGCTGAACGCATGTCGAAAAGAAGAACTGACCCTAGTAGTAAAGATTGGTTCACAGGCATGGCACCTTGAGTGTGCTTATTACCAAATGTGTCCGCAATTATAAGTAAAATTAATACATTAAATTTTTTTTTGTGTGAGCTGAATCGTCGTTGATATCTAAGAGCTAGAATACTGCCAGTACTTCAATATTTCTATGGGAAGGTATGTTCCTAAACTGTAAATTAATAAAATAATGAAGGCTCTATTCATCTAATTATTTGCCTCTTCACTCTCATTTCAATTTGGGGGGGAAAATGTCATAGTAATTTTTAAATTACGTGTCACATGAATTGGTTCATTGAATATGTCTTATCAAAATGTCTGATTTGTTTACAATGTCGATATAGGCTTGCATTATCATAGATCGGTACTACCATAAAGTCAACTTATTCAATCCTTAGCGACTCATCATTTCAGCACTAGGAGCAGATTTCTTGCCTTCATCGCGAAGCTCAATTTCGTGATTAACCTGGGCCAACATGCAACCTACAATAAAAAATTTAGAACAAGGTTAAAATGCGTCCAAACGATTGAACGAATTCAATTTGTACCTTGAATGCACTGATACATCACGCACGAGACGATTTCCAACGTAGTTTCACAGCACTCGGTGGCTGGCGTATCAACAATACAATCCACAATTCGAGCAATGCAAACACAAAGCTGCAAACAATTGTTGCAATGAATCAAGCGCGCATCGCCCTCATCAATTCCAAGATTGTACTGCTCCATCATCACAAATCTATAATATCGACAATTTGTTTAGGGAAATCTAAGAGTGAAACAATGAACTTTCGTCCAATAAGAAATCACCAAACTCACCGGGTAGCAGAAACGGACAAACCTGGGCAGCAGCAAGCCTCGATACACATGCAGCAAGGAGGACAGGTCTGACATTTAATAGTAATACAATGATCATACTTATCTCATACAAAAAAAAGCACTGTTAAAATTTCAGCAACTTACATCTTCCGCACAGCTTCCAGGTTTAAAACAACAACACCCACCGTAATATCCCTGGCAACACTCATAGTCATCCCATCCAGAACCAGGATTACGATGTTCCAAAACTTTCTTGCGCATTGCAATTTGACTGGCGAGGCCACACAAAGGAACACCCGAGATGAAACTTTCCATGATTTCAAAATAAAAAGTAAACCCATTAGCATAACGTCAACAACCCACCAACAAAAATAAAGACACAATTAATTAAAAATAAATGAATCAACCGGCACTTATTCATTTCTCACCAACAGAGCGGCTCCTTGCACGGAGCCTGGCACATGGTAATGTCGAACGTATTCTCATTATCAAGAAATTTCTCTAACAAACGAACAAAAATGAACCAAAAATTCAACCGAATGTGAGCACATCGCAATAATAATAAAAATCATCCAAACAATTTCCATTAAAATCCTCTTTCTATATATCAAATCGATTTCAAATATTCACTTAAGTGCCAACACCGAACATAGAATTTCTCCACCACGGGACTTAACTTACCGTAGTTGGCATTACGGCCAGATTTGCCGAGAGTATCACGATCGACCTTAGTAGGGAAACATAAGAAAAATACCATCTTGTCGAGTGTGTCTTCGGTGAATGTGGGTGATTCAATTCGATACCAGTGTGTCAAGTTATGTTCGAAAAAATAAAGAAAGGAGGAGGACGAAAAATTGAAGTGTTGATTGCTCGTTCGTGTCTCTCGTAGCTCGTAGCTGCTGCATGAGAAAAGATATTTTCCAGAGTTTTGGATGTAAATTTTCTTACGTACGAACTCGTATATTTTGGAACGATATACACATATAATTTCTTACGTGCGGCCGTGCGGCGTCGTATCTCTGGAGTCTAGAATCTGGAACTATTGATACATATGTATTAATAATACCGGTACTGTCGACTGTCGACGCTAGACGCAACACAGTTGTAACTACAAAGTAATTTATACCTGGTACAAGAGTAGAAGTTAATAAAATAAAAGCATACAGTTTTAAAAAAAAAAACATATGAATATGATGCGTACACTTTCGAATTTGAAAATAGAGATTTGACCACTATTCAAGAGTTTTTTTTTAAACTGTATGCTTTTATTTTATTAACTTCTACTCTTGTACCAAAAGTTTTGTCCAGAATCAAAACCTTCATCTCAAGATCAAGATGACTTTCTTGGCTCTGACGTAAGAATTAGAAAATTAAATTTGTCTAGCACCGATGCTTTATTCATCAACAAAAAGATTCAAATAAACCTAAATTCATTGAGAATTCACTCAAGCTCCAATTGGGTTTGACGATACAATGTAGAAAATTAACCATCATTTCCTTGCATAATATTAAATATGACTAATTAGCAAAATGACTAAAAATTTGCTACAGAAACCGTCTCCCTTTGAAAGACAGAAAGAAATTTTGTACATGAACTTCGCTCCTTACGATAGACTTTAACAAAAGTATGGCGGTATGTAATAATTGATCAGGTAAGTGACCGTATAGTTATTGCTTTTTCATTTCTAAATGTACATAAAACCAAAAATGGTCGATTATGACTACAATGTTACTTTTTTAGCCTTTCTGGAATCAATTTCGGAAATACTTCTTAAAGCGCACTGCAAATAGCATTGCCACCTTGTTTTAATCATGAAGGGCTTTTAAAATAAATCACTGAAAGTTGGACATTGCATAATTTTCGGTTCGTAGAGTAAAGATATGCCCTCTCTCTAGGATCTAAAGTCAAACGTTATACTATGTATAGTGTGGATTTCATACACATGTAAGGGACTCATGAAGAATAGATACTATACCGTTTCCTCTCTCGAGAGAACCATGTGCAGCCAACCCAATATACGATTGCGCACTTCGGTCGCTGAAGTTGCGTTATTTTATTATGAGATGGGGTTTGTGTCATCGATAATCACTTCAACTTTATCTATGATATTAATTTATATCTATAAAGGATGCACTAAAGCTACAAATTGTATGTCAACATATAGCAACAATTAAAATAAAGATATACAATCCTGAGTTCGAACAAATCTTTTGCACATAGAGAAAATCTTACAAGCCAAAAAGGTAAACGCCGGCCATTGACAGGAACGCAAAATAACCTCGACCTGACTCAAATACCGTCCACGCAGAAGACTCAGGAACATACCTAGACGACATATCTGCAATATTTTCCGTCAACCAATCCATATAATAGGGTACATCGGCATAAATGCCAGGATGCTCCGGATCCGCACATCCGTTACCCCACGAAACCACCCCCACTTGTTTAAACACACCACCATCACTATAAAACAATGGCCCACCACTATCCCCACCACACGCATCGGTACCATTACCCTGCGCACACAAGAACCCATTACCATCCGGATACGGCGGCATGGACTTATTCATAAGATAATCATCACACTCCTCCACCGACAGCACAGACACATCCGCCTCCATCATAACATCCGTCATATTCCCTTCAAACTCCAAAAGCCCCCACCCAGCCACAGTCGCCACACCATCACTCGGAAACGACGACGCCAACTCCAACGGCATAAACTCACTCGTATCTTCTTTCAACCGCAACAGCATAAGATCATTTTCAAGCTCATACGTTTCATTATACTCGGGATGCACGAGCACTTCTTCCACCGAAAATCCCTCCTCGTCATCGTTGGTCAAAGACGACACATCGTGATCTCCTAGGTACGCGAAATACTTAACATCCTCGTTGGGAAACTTGCAATGGGCTGCCGTTAGGACAATTTGAGGTGCTACGAGAGATCCTCCACAGGTAATTTTTAAGAATGGTTGGTCCGGATTTTCTTGAACCCAAAATCCTGCCATGAAGGAGTAAGCGTCCGGTGTGGATTCGTTGCCGCCTACGATGCGAGAGATTATTGGCTGCGGCTGATGCTGCTGGTGGGCAGAGGTTAAGGTGAGTATGCTGGTCAGGAGGAGGAGTAGGAGGGTTGCGGTAGGTGCCTTCATGGTGGTGTTGGTGGTGATGGATATATGGTGAATGGCTGTGATCAGAGAAAGATGTGCCATGCGCAATGTGTCACAGGCGTAAAAATAGAAAGATTTTTCAATGTTTGTGAAATATGAAATATGTGGTATGTTATGTGGTAGGTTCGTATCCATGTGCATTCGGATGTTATGAAGATACGATAAATGTGTTGTATACATAATGAAAGGTTTGTCATAAATAAGTCTATTTAGCGGCCAGTGGGATGTGAAGGTATCGATACATTGTACATGTATTCGATCGATCGGCAATTCACATACCATAACACAAAGAAATAATTAGGTTGATGACTTCGGTACACAAAGTCTTCATATTAAGAAGACAGGATATTACACATGATTATCAATCGTGTCAAAATTGCCAGGAACGCTCTTCCGAAAAATCTGCATGTTTGAATCATCTATTAATAACTCCTCCATGATTTTCATTACATAGGGATCCGACATGTCGCTTATGAATTTCATATCATTGAGGACACAGCACAGCCAGTGTCCTTCATAATAGGAGCAATAGGCGCCTACTTCTTTTATTTTTTTCCCTTCACCTTTGCCAACCTTCTGTCGATATTATGGATATTCGTATCGAACAAAATCCATTTCTCTTCCGAACCTGTTACTGATGAAGAGGATGAGTTATAACTACAAAGTAATTAATACCTGGTACTATAGTAGAACTTAACATAATAAAAGCATACAGATAAAAATTTTAATACCGATACCGGTGCGATCTTTGTACTTGAAAATAATAATAATAACCATATCAATGTGGACGTCTCATTTAGATTGGGGATGCTATCTACTTTAATAAACAATTTCTTTACACCTTTGAGTTTTTTCTCTTTCGAAGACTTTTCGTCAAACGGTCAAGATTAAATTGCGATCCAACATTGCCTTGCTCCGCTGCTATGCGGTACCATTCCACTGCAGTTGACTCATTTTTATCAACGCCCCATCCATTCTCATACATCACTCCAAGATTAAATTGAGCATCGGCATAGCCTCGTTCCGCTGCTTTGCGGTACCATTCCACCGCTGTTGAATAATTTTTATCAACGCCCCATCCATTTTCATACATATCTCCAAGATTAAATTGCGCAGTAGAATGGCCTTGCTCCGCTGCTTTGCGATTCCATTCCACTGCTGTTAAATTATTTTGATCAACGCCCCATCCATTCTCATACATCTCTCAAAGATTAAATTGCGCTCCAAAACTGCCTTGCTCCGCTGCTTTGCGATGCCATTCCACTGCGGTTGAATCATTTTTATCAACGCCCAATCCATTCTCATACATTCTTCCAAGGTTAAATTGCGCACCAACATTGCCTTGCTTCGCTGCTTTGCGAAACCATTCCACTGCGGTTGAATCATTTTCATCAACGCCACATCCTTCCTCTTACATATGTCCAAGATTAAATTGCGGATCAGCATGGCCTTGTTTCGGTTGAATCATTTTCATCAACGCCATGTCCAAAATGATACATGAATCCAAGAATAAATCGCGCAATAGCATGGCCTTGCTCCGCTGCTTTGCGACACCATTTTACTGCTGTTGAATATCTCACATCCATGCCCCATTCATGATGATACATCTCTCCTATACACGTACATGCAGATTGGTCACCAGCTTCTACCATTCGCTCAATATCTAAATCCACTGCCCTCCGATAAAATGCATTGGCTCTACTTTTACTCTTTTCAACTCGACTCGATTCATAAAGCGGTATCTCGGGATCCGCAAGACGACCTTTCCAAAAGCTCGATACAGCGTTACATTCAGAGTCTGGGACATCAACGATCATTTCGTAGGCCTAAACCTTATCAATTTTCTTTCTATTCATTCCATGAAGATATTCATCTAGCTCGATCATTCGTATTTCATAAACATATTTATCAATTTTTTGATGGAGATCATTCATTCCTTTTCTCGTTGGTTTTTTTATAAACTGTATACTTTTATTTTGTGAACTTCTTCTCTTGTACATTTTGTGGGAGTTTATACTTTGGTGGGACTAAAATTGGATTTGAAAGTGAAGCGAGACGAATTTTGAATTTTCATGTATGAAGATGCGAACTTTAAACGTATAATGATTGTTGTCACCAGCGAAGAAACGCTGAACGCGGTACAGTATGAAAACATTGATGAAAATCTTTCTAGAGAATCGATCCACTCGTGATATGATTGTTCGCTAGACCCTCCTTAAGTTTTTGTTGTTGAAACGGCGCGTGGTCTGTTTGATGAAAGTGTAGCTCAAGGTACTGGAACGTTGGTGGAATGGAAACTGCTCTCAATCAAACCTTTTCTTTTGAAATTAGCGTGTTACATATGTACAAGGGAATTGGTTATCACTACTTCAGCAATAAAACAAAATTACTCATCACTAACCAGATTCACTACCAAAAGCACAATTCCCCCGTCGTTATAGTACTACACAAGGTTATTGATGCAGTCAAGTCGTTACCTCAAGAGCCAGAAACCGAAGGAAGATACTTTAATGCACTTCTCAGTGTTTACAGAGAACTGTTTTTGTTTCGGGTGCACTTCTTAATTAACTACAAAAACTTTTAGCGTATACGTCGACGTACACGCACTTCCTCCGAATTGTATACAGTGACATCGACGTAATTTGCTCCGGTAGGAAGATTAGACACCGTAAGAACGCGGTCCGAAGACGATGCTTTATTCGCGAAGACCATGCTTGTTACATACACTCTACTACTCCACAATCGGAAAGTATCTTCTGGACTCGACCTTTAGTCGCTGGATTCAGAGTTGATGACTCCCGACATAAAATGTATACCGGAGGTACATGGATCTTGAATGTCTTTGTTGGAAAACTTTATGAACACATCATGGAACAAGGGGAACCTTTTCAAAAACGCCCCTTGAAAAAAATAAACACTGCGAAAATTATAGGAACAAAACATGTGAATTAGGCGCGGGTACTCGTCTCGTCAACGTAAGAAGCAATTTGAAGTATTTTTCTTTCCTAAAAAAGGCCTCGTGCAGTACTCGCTGTGATCCATGAACGTCTCTCTTTCAGCGTACATTTTCGCTTTTTAGACTCTGTACCAACTGTTAATTTGACCTATTTATACGAAAGCATACGAATCATTGTCGAATGTCAACGAACGGCGTTGATCAAATGCGACAATTTAATGATGAAGGATGGCAAGTTAATGCATCAATTGACCACATCAAGGGTGTATGTATTCTACCATTCACCACTAAGTTCTCAAATATATTCAATCTTTTATGAGTACACGCAATTGTGTATGAATGTAATGACAAATTTAGGGAATGGCGACTTAATTGGCACTTTCCTTAAATCTTATTTACATACCACTCATTTATATATAGCTATTTAATAATTGATCATTTGGATGATAGAACAACGTTTGATAAAACCCTCAAAATCGACATTGTCAACATGCGAACGCCGATCTTCGTAAAAAGTATACTTTTCTTAATTCATCCAAAGATACTAGATACAATAGTTAAATTTTTTTAAATACAAAACATTTCACCCAGTGTCTTTATCCTCAAGTAGAGAGCGGATGGATTCCAACCACTGCTGGTTATATGGATTTTTTTACAAATTATTGTAGGTTCTAATCCAGACTATATTTTGAACCAAAATTTTCGACAAGTGAGCTCGCTCGTAAGTGTATTGACGATACGATTGCAATGGGTTGCAATTAAGGTGCCGATGGTTCTTAAGATAGGATCGCATGAGAAAGACATGATAGCACTAAAACCTTTCCTACCCAGTTTAATATTGGATTACGAGGAATAAAATAATTATCTGAAATTTTTATGACCATATCATAGGACATGCATATTTGATTTCCATACTTTGGAAGGTCCTTTTGTTCCCTAAAAATTTGATCATGATGACACGTTAAGAAACCAGTAAATGCAGTTTCATTATATGCCATAGTAATGAATTCTCAGAAGCTTTCGTAGCTTTCCTAACAACAATAGGAACGCACGAGGATTTTGAAGAAAAAAGCTATGTTTCATGCGCCTTTTGCAAAATTTAGACTATGTTCAACGGCAAGGACAATATCGGATATATCAGCCAAGGCTCCAGATCCTAATTCTCCACAAGCCAAAGTCTTGACCGTTGGGTCAACAACATGTATTAAACCATCTTTGCAATCCTCTTCTTTTCCTTCCATGGCACCCATTCCAAACGATTTAATAGTTTTTAATTGAGATGCTGTCAACGGATGATTCCACATAGCTGTATTCATCGCTGGAGCAAGAATAAGTGGTTTACCAAAATTCCTATCGAAGTTCCACGCCCTCACAACGCACGAAAGCGTATCATCGCAAGATCCATTTGCTATTTTAGCAAGAGTATGAGCCGACAAAGGAGCAATCAACAATAGATCTGCCCAATTACGAAGATCAATGTGCAACACTGGATCTCCTATGCAGTCCCATCCATCCCATTCTTCCGTAGCTTCAATCATGTCAACTTTTACTAAAGAATTGCAATTATTCATATAGGATTGCATAGCATTCCATGCATCCAAATCGTAAGCTTCAGATTTTGCTAAGAAATGCGATCCAGCTTTGGTTAAGAGGCATTTAATGTGTATGGCATGGACGTCGCTGAAAAGAAGAAAGCGTGATGACAAGGCATCGATTAAAGCAGGACATTTCACTGCAGCAACCGAACCGGTTACGCCCAGTAGAATATGCTTAGTTGTTAATTTGGCATTGGTGCCCTCGTTGTTCATTGGTGCTTTCGAAACTATTAATGCATTTTGTGGTACTTGGTTTTTTGTTTTTTTTTGATAGTTTTGATGTCAAATGTGTCCAGCAAAAAAATCTAGATTTTAGGTGTATTTTTCTCTAAATTAGAAGATCCGGTTAAATTTTGAGAGTGTGAACTTTCCAAGCTTTGCTTTTTTTCTGTTGATAAATATACCTGTACGGCTTCCCATTGTAACAACTATTAGCACATTTTCTGCAGTGTTTCATCTCCACCTTTTCCTTTAATCATTGGTTTTTGAGACAGATTGTTATTCGAATTTTAAAACGATGTCAACGTTAGTTAAATTTTCACGCACGACTTCATTCTCCTTTGCGTCAGTGTTTTCACATGATTTTCCAATTCTTATTAGGACGTATCCGCTTAAACAATTGATAATCTTGATCTAAGGCAATTATTCGAACGCCTTCCGCATACCTTAATATGACGATTGATCGGGTTTGATGATACATCCACTTTTCTGCTCGATTTACTTTATTTTAAATACGATGTTTATCTTTCGTACATAGTAGTTAGATAGATGTAGCGTCAGGTGCAAAAGAATTTATCTTTACCGTGTTTAGCTATACATTATTTGCACCCGTATATTTACTTCGTACACTGATCATTTGTAACAGAACGGTATCGGGTTGTCGGTGTCATCGGACTATTGTATCTTTTGTAAAAAGTACTATGCCGTTTTGCCGCTTGTTTCCTCATCTCTTCAAGCGATATTGGTTGTTTCGAAGGAACCGCTACATTATCTTCTAAATCCGATTCACTACTGCTGTCTGATGTACTGGAGCCACCTGTACTCAACCCATCTAAAGAATGTATATATCCACTTACAACAACGTTTTCGTTTCCTTCGTGCTTCATTCTTATTCGTTCAAAAACTTTCGGTGTCATCAAAAGACTAGCTCTTCGGGGCCTTGAACTCTTTGCAAGATGACGTTCATATTCTAGTATCAGTTGTGTAATCCGTTTCTCAATCATTTCCATTGAGTTTAGGATATTTCTTTCGGAAACTCCTTGGCCAGAAAATAATGAAGGGAGAAAACTCTGTGTACTTCGCGATGTTGGTTTCGTACGACTCGATTTTTGCTCAGTGCAAAATGGATCACTTTTGTTCCGTTGTTGATCATTATTATTAAATGAAGAATCAATTGCATTACAACGTAGCTTTATATAAAGTTTCTGCACTGTCTTGGCGATATGCTTAACAGTTTCCTTTCCTTCGAGTATAGTCAAATTTAGTTTCTCGTTCTCTGTGGTAATTTTATTAAGCATACGTTGGTGTTGATCCACAACTCCACGTCGTCTAGACTCTTCGCTTAATTGCTCTTCTTCATATTTTTTCATTTCCTCCTCTAATTGTATGCATTGTTCTACTTTCATTTCAGTTTCTTTTATCGTTCTTTGAATATAGTTGAAAAGTGAGAAGGATTCTTCTTCTTGTACAATATATACACTTGATACGTCACCCATAGAAGAAAGTCCGCATTTGTTTTGAAGTTTCTCGAATACGTTTTGATACTCCTCAATTTGATCTTCTGTTTTAACTAAATTTTCTCGAGTCCTTTCCAATTCTTCACGAGTATTTTCTAATTGTTGTGACATGTGTGTATCTTCCTCTTTGGAAGCAGAATCGCATACGTCTTCACTAGCATTCGCTTTACAAACAACAGCTGATGCAGCTGATGTAATACTCTGTTCTAATAATGAGTTTTGTTCTGCGATGTAATAGCTAAGGTCTTGGTACTGTTGTTCAAATTCTTCCTGCTCTTTTTGATTTTCTTCGGTAATTTGAGATATTTTTCCTAAGGCCAGATCGCGATCAACAACCGCAGCAGATGCCGATCTTAAAATTTCATCCATACTATTCTGTATTACCTTTAGCTTCTTTTCTGTATCTAGTCTTGTTGTATAGTCGTGACAAATTTTAACTCTCTCCTTGTCTATTTTCGCCTTTATTTCTTCGTTTTCATTTGTGATTTCGTTTTGACGAATCAACGCCTTGTTCAACCTTACTTCCAAATTTTTTAAAAGATTTTTCTGGTTTGCTTCAGCAAGTTTGGTAGGATTTTTACCGTCTACTCTTTTAAAAGAATCACTTAATTTTGTATTATGCATATTCATAAGTTTTATAGCTTTTTCCTTATTTTCGTTCCGAAGACATTTAATTTCTTGTGTTGTAATTTGAAGCTGATCTTGCAACTGGTTCAATCGGTGTCGCTCAAGCATCGTCTGCCTTGCATATGCGTCTCCACGTTCTTGCATTTTTGCAAGTGCTTCGCTCAAACTTGATTGTTTCTGAGCATTCATGTTTTCATACATTATATGGGGGCACAATGAATGCAAACTACGCTTTATGCATTTGTATCTTCTTTATCTTTTGTGATGACAGCTATCACGATTAAAATTAACATGTAAACACGAAAATGCTTCATTTTTATGGATAATTACGATCAAAGTTATAATTTTAAAATTACTAGACATTATGTCACGCTAGCTTGTAACCATGGCTTCTTTGGTTGTATTTAAATTCATGCTTGGACAATGGAAGAATCGTTTGGCACTAACTTGAAACGCCTCAAGGGACCTTTTCTAATAGCAGCAGCAAGAGGTGGCCGCGTGGAAGAAGTGCAATCTTTAATTTCCCTGGATAATTCGGAAAGTAATTGGATAAATGATCGTGGTGATGATAGCGATACAGCTCTACTAGCAGCTGTACGCAACGCTCATTATTCTGTTGTAGAAGTGCTTTTGGCTCACGGGGCCGATGTAAGCCAACGGTCTAGACCTGATGGCAACACTTGCCTACATATCGCTGCTTCGCGAGGCGACGATGAAATTTGTAGCTTACTACTCAACTATAAGCAATCGCTTGCTTTTAGTGCAAACAATCTTGGAGATACTCCCATTAAAATCGCTATTCGTAAAGGTTTTGATGATTTAGGGCACAAGCTAAAGTATGCCCCTATCGAATCAGCAAATTCATCGAGGCAGAGATATTCTAGAAGGATGTCTTCGTCACATCAAGACAACATTAATAGCAACGACGAAATTATTCAATCGCATAGAAATGACAACAAATCATCGGAGGATATAAACTCTTACGGAGAAGTTTCGTCACGAGAATCTGACAATGATGACGAAGCTATTTGGGAAGGACATAATTTAAATTTTTATAAAAATATGTCAGGGAGGTCTATGCATCTGGAAGAAGAGTATGCCGAGTTTTTCGCTGAAATTAGTAACGATCAATTATACATCCTTGCAAAAGCTTCAGAATCGATGGATTGTTTCAAAATGGCAGTTACTCGAGAGGAATTAAACGCTCAAATGACTGGACTTTGGTTAATGGTGAAGCACTTTAGATCAAAAAAGAGCGCTTTGAGTCAGCAAGTAAGCAGCCTTGAAAATCAGTGCAAGAAAGATAATGAATGTCTAGAGGCTTTGAAAACAAAGTTAAGAAATGCTACAGAAGAATGCTACTCCTTAAAGATGCATATAAAGTTTATGGCCGGCGAAAACCTAAACCAGAAAAGTTTACAAGATATCGAGATCATTGAAAAGAAAAATCGAATGGCTTACGAAAAAATTATGGCTGCTAAGGAAATACTCAAAAAGAAACTTGACGACGAGGAGCATGAAAATAGAATGTGTGTCATTTGTCAAGAGGAACAAAAAGTGTGTTACTGATGCCTTGTCGTCATCTATGTTGTTGTAAAGCATGCAGCCGACGACAGGAATTAAAATCTTGCCCATTGTGTAGAAAAGAAATTACTCAAAAAATCGACGTTTATTCTTGAGATGCACTTTCGAATTTACTTCTATATTATTTCTGCTATTGCATTCCTATATTCAAACTCTATCGATCCAAAATGCACCAATCTGACATCTAAAGGATAATTTTGAAATCGACGCAGGCTACTCTGTATTGCTTCGATGATCCATTTTGGTTCGTTACGAAATACCCCACCACCTACCTTTGTTAAATAAACAATAACTGACTTCTTCCGCTGCTGTGATAAGTTCGCACCCACTGCCAACGTTGATATATAAGCAGAAGTCAGAACTAGTTTTGCGAAAGGTGCAAAAGCTTTAGGGTCATAAACGTCTGAATATCCCACTGGCAGTGCTGAGCAGTAAACTTGAGTTACATGATGAGAAGAAATATCAGAATCAAAGTCTCGCACTTCACAGTTCCATTGAATACCCACTTTAACTTTGGCCATTGCCTTCTCAATATCAACAGCACCTGATGCCACATCTTGTTTCAACATATCAATGCTATTCCGCGCAGCTGGCAAGGCATAACCATTCTTCATAACCCAAAACTTAGAATCTTGATTCCCCAAAACATCACCAGCTTCCGATAAACAATCAATCTGGTTACCATATCCTTGACCGACACCATTCACAAAATAATTTCTATACAACGTTCCCGCAAAGCATGCCATTGCACACGCAGGACCTTGAGTACGATCGAACACATAATCCGTAATACCCATATCCGGAGTCACATCTGGACTAGGCATCTCTAAACAATTGAACTGACTCGCCGCTTGAAACACGACACCACCGCCACTATCATCATCATTGTTATAATTAGAATTGGCATCCATATGAAGTGTTTTGGCATCACCCGTTACATGACAAAAGGTCAATTTCTGACTTGGATTATGATTATGATAATAATTCCCATCGTTGTGGGCATCACATGTCACCGCAGTAGAACATCTCTGACAAAGATCTTCCATCGAAGCCAATTCAAACCGTCCGATATCAAACACCCGACCGTTCACACGACTCACCAACACTGCATTATTGTTATTAGTATTGTTAGTGTCGTTGGAATATTCCACCTGAAATTTCTCTCGTACACCGTTGTAATCATAGGCTCGTTCTTGAAAACCAAATGCCGTTTCAAACCAATCGGCTCGTGTGTTTGCCTTCATAGATGTTGCTGTTAGTGTTATATATGGTCTTATAATAGGATTATTAGTATGAATGGGAATGTGAAAGCCAATGGGTATCATTATTATTTTGTGATTGTTGATTGTTCTGAGAGAGATATTATGATGACGTCATACATCATACATCATACATCATACATGTACATGTAGTTCGAATAGCAAATAATAGCAAGAGGGGCGGATGTCATGAACGTTCGTAAGTATTGCATATGCGAACTTTCATAAGATATCGCTCCGAACATCACCATCACTTCCTTCCGCTTTCAGATCCGAAATCCGAATACAAAACATGTACTTCGAAGTATTTTGTAATTGTCACGTATTCCTACACACATCATCACACATCACACATCACACATCATAATCATTCATCATCGTATTCATTCCTATACATTTATACGTGAAGGAGTATTTTAAACATACAATACACTTACTTAAACAAAGTCATGTTGTTACGAGTACTGCAAAAGGAACCTCGACATCTGCTACTTCGTACAAATTCCGTGTGGAAGGTAAGGTTTACATGAACATCTCATGAGGGTGCCTATTGCGAACGTTTGGCTAATATCAAAATATACGTTACAGCAGCGGCGCACTTTAGCATCTGCGGTACCGGAGGAGGATAGTTCTGGTCCTAAGAATTTGACTACCACTCGCGGTGGAGTACATGGGAATTATCGCACGACCAAGGCATGGCGTAATAAGCCTTTGTTCCGGAGACAGGGGGACGTTCGATTCAAAACTGGCAAGGACGCGGCTAATTTGCTCATTAATGAAGCTAAACGACGCGATGCTCACGAAGAGGCCTTTATTAATTCTGTTCGATCGAGCTTTACCTGTCTAAGTTCTCTCTTTGATCGTAATCCGCGCTATGCCTTTTTGGCCAAGCAAATGATGGAACCTGAACGATTCCTAAGTTTCCGAGTTGCCTGGATGGACGATCAGGGGATCTACCGACTGAGTCGTGGATGGCGCGTGCAATACAACAGTGCGCTCGGTCCCTATGAAGGTCCTCTGCACTTCGGACATCACGTGAATAGTGGTGTAATCAAATCCTTAGGCTTTGACTCAGTCTTTAGCAACGCTCTTACCGGATTTGGTGTTGGTGCTGCCGTAGGAGGCGCTGACATTAATCCATTTGATAAGAGCGAGGCTGAAATACAGCGCTTTTGTCAATCGTATATGACCGAACTTCATAAATATATTGGACCCGATACGGATTATCCCACTATGGGTATGGGCGTTGGTGAGAAGGAGATGGGATATCTCTATGGTCAGTACAAGCGATTGAGTCACAACGCGCTACGAGGACAGCCATTCCTTCAAGGAGGTAAAGTCAACAACGTAGCGGGATACTGCGTGGCTCACTTTGCGCATGAGATTCTCAAGGCAAAAGGCGAATCATTGAATGGTAAAAGATGTTTAATTACCGGAAGTGGAAAAGTTGCGCGGTCATTGGCAGAGAAGCTTTTGGAGTACGGTGCCATTCCCTTGACGTTTAGCGACGAATCTGGCTTTGTCTACGAGCCGGATGGTCTTGACTCTGGTAGTTTGCGAACGATTTCGCAGATCAAGGAAGATCGTACTGCAATGGTTGGTCGGTATGTTATTTCTTCCACTACTGCTCAATTCAACGAGCCCGAGAATATATTCGATATTCCATGCGATTTATGCTTCCCTTGCGGTGCCATGTCACAAATCGATGAAGATACTGCGACTGTCTTAGCCGATAATGGCTGCATGGGAGTCATCGAAGGAGGTCATTCAAATGTCACAGAGGAGGGAAGAAAGATGCTTAAGAGGCGAGGTATGCTCTACGGCCCGCATACCATGACGATGACGGGAGCTACGATTGTGAATGGACTTGGGGTTTCTGTTTTTGATAAGAAGGCAGATGACATGCTAAAGAGTTGTGTAGAACGTATTCATAACGAGGTATACCGTACTTCTCAAGAATTTAACACGAGAGGTGATTTGCATGCTGGATCGAAGATTCTAGGATTTATGACCGCCGCTGATGTCATGATTACACAAGGTGCAGTATAAAATAAACAATAGTGCGATCATGTTACTTATTTCAAGTAGAATCTTTGGAATGGTGCTCATTGCAAACACTGAGAATGTCCTTCGGGATTGTTGACACAATTTTTTGTATCGCCTTCATTGGTTTGCGATAACTTTTTCTCCATTTCAATTTCATAGTTAAAAAAAGCTACTGCCTTTCCACCCACTGACTGCCAGAGCACTCCTTCTCTTGAATTTGGATTTGGAGTGAGGAAAACAGCAATTCGAGAGATTGCGAGAATTTTATTTCCATCATCACCAACAAATTTGTACTCAGTAATGGTTTCCGTGTCTGTCACAATCACGTCGCCTGGTACAACAGCTACTTGTCGTATTCTCTCACTTGTACAATATACCTTACTTTTGGTCGAAGAGTCGTAACCCGACTCTGATTTTCTAGCGCTAATATAAACCTCGCCTCGTTTCTGCCCAAGAGGCTGCAAATCCTCCGCAAGCGTTGAGAATGTTATTGTCAACCTGGTAGGATCAGCTCTTCGATCCCAAACAACATCCTGTATCTGCGATAGTTGTTTATAAGCGGATACAGATGATATTGCATTGAAAGCCCGATCTGCAATAACTTTCAACGAAAACGACTTATCCGTCGCAAAGGCTTGGTACGGAACAGTCACATCTTTCTCATCCGGTACATTGGATGAGAAGTAATGCGTTTCGTAGGTAGCCGTATCCCCCGGTTTCTCATACCGATTCCGCGGCGACCCTTCATACAACGAGACATTCGGTAAATACTCAGGTCCGTACGGATACACCTTACGTTTCAACTTGGCCGTTACCGTCCATCTACCAAAGAACGCATCATCATAAAACAACTCATTATCCTTCGCAAACGGTACGAATGAATTGGATAAAGGAGACAATTCTTTCGCCTGAATTCTGGATTGGGCAAGTTTCGTGATCAGTGATGATTTCATTTCATCAGCTTCTGCTTCTGCTTCTTCTATCTTTGTATTTGTATTTGTATTTGTTCCCATTTCGTCCATAATGACATTTTTCAATCGAGCGCTGACACCTGGAACTACCACTGACACAGAACCTGCCGAACCTACACCGGATCCTGCATCCAAATCCGAACTTACGACCCAGCCTGAAATCAAACTGGATCGTACACTAGAAGAAGCATACGACATTCCCTGCGAATCCAAACCCGATACGAATGACATCTGACTACTCCCAACACCAACATCAACATCAACATCAACACCAACATCAACACTGCTGCTGCTGCTGCTCACATCCTCGAACATCCTCATCATCGCATCGGCAGGAGATGCATACACCACACCCCACATCCACACACTCACACCCACAGCAGCACTTGTTCTAACAGCAGCATGGATAGGTGATGGTAACCAGCTGTTCACAGGTTTCTTCTTGTTGGAAGGATTGGGATTGGGATTGTTATGCAGCAGTGCGGTAGAGACTCGTTGTGTTTGTGTTTGTGTTTGTGTTTGTGTTTGGGAGCATATGAGATATCCGTGGCTGCTGTTTATGTTTATGGTGAGAGTGAGAGTGAGAGTGCGTGTGAGAGTGAGTATTGCAGTGTGTGTGATTATTGTTGTTATTATTATGAGTGGTGATAGGAACCATCGATGGTATGTCATGGTGTGAACTGTTTGTAATAAGCACATTTGTACTTGGGATGGAATCCTGACACATGCACATGCACATGCACATGCACATGCACAT
>Ga0115008_10001055_pt1 | contig 21902 bp, 24 predicted proteins | sample FraStrMetagenome_FD_87164 | JGI IMG/M metagenome (GOLD analysis project Ga0115008, IMG submission 87164) | Marine eukaryotic phytoplankton communities from Arctic Ocean - Fram Strait ARC3M Metagenome | ecosystem: Environmental > Aquatic > Marine > Oceanic | place: Fram Strait | collected...
TCTACATTCCAAGTGTAGCACTCTACCAGACTGAGCTACACACTGACGCATTAACTATTTAACGATCGATTCGTAAAGATCTTCAATCTCTTCCTTTTGCTGTTGAAACTGAGCAAAATTCTGTTTATGATAGATCTTGGCTAATGCATTGATATACTTCTTATCGATATCAACATCATCCACCAGAGCATTAGCTGCTTCTTTTTGGAACTCACGTTCTGCATCAATACGAGTCATCGAATTCGACATCTCTTTCATGCAGTCTAATACCTTTTTACGATCTAAATCGTTACTCAGCATTAACATCACCTGGTTCTGTAGCTGCCGCAGCTTCATCTGCTGCTGGTTCTGCAGGCTTATTTGCTTCAAGGAAAGCGTTGATTCGATCGCGGGCTCCGCCCACTGCTGTAAGTTCTTCTCCACGGAAGGCTCCTCGTGTTGATGCCACGTCAATAATTTGGATACAAGCTTGTAGATCATTAAGACCTAGCTGAATTGGTTCAGCTGCTGGTGCTTGTGTTTCAGTTTCTGCTGCCGCAGTTGTTTGTTCTTCGCTCATGATTATTCTCCGTATGATGAGTTTTTCTCTAAAGCAACCCAGTATTCTACAGGCTCTTTAGTGTTTTTAAAGTGTGAAATTAGCTTTTTAGTGATAGCTACATCATAGTCTCCATTTGTAAACTTAAAGTTTCCGATATTGAACACTAGGCGAAAGGCTTCCTCTTCACGAGTAATGTCTTCCAGTTCGATCTCAAAGCTATTTGATGTAGGATCATCTACATCTGTAACTACGATTGACGCAGTGTTCTCACCGGCTTTACCTGTGATTACTGCAGTATTTATACCTAATGCAGAGGCTGCTTTACGAATTGACGCCATGTTTTCTTGTGTCAAAGTAAATGCAACTTCCGTTGAAGGCATAACAACATCCTTCGAAGGAGACGTCAAGATAGACGGTTCCGAGAAGAAGTATTTAATTGCCTGACGATCTTTAGAGATACGTACAGACTTAAACTCGGGATCAAAGGTCAACTCAGGATCTTCGAACATTCCGATTGCACCTAGGAACTCATGGAGATCATAGATACCGATTTGTGCAGGGATATCTTCTACAATAGTTGCAGACGATAATATTGTTTTTGACTCAGACATTGTCTTAATCACATTGCCAGGATTCAGAACGATCTGGCTGTTGATGGCGGCAAAGTTCTTGAGAGCGCCAATGGTTTCATTCGATAGTTTCATGATTTCTCCATAATGAATAATATAGGTTATTATACCACAGTTTGAACTGTTTGTACATAGTTATTTTGAATTATTTTCTTTATCAAGAACATATAATCCGATTAGCGTATAATGCAACATCTTAAATAGATCTTTGCGATGTTCTTCAGGTGTACCTTTCTTGCCAAAGCGATCAAGGTACTTATCAACGTTTCCAAGCATAAAACCCATACCATTGCCACGATCAATAATAACTTCATTAGCCTGCAGTTTTGTTTGACCATAATGTAAGCCATAAGTAGAGTCCACGTAATCCGCGAACTCTGCTATTAAGTTATCTTCATTAAATTTGTAATCCATTAAATCCTCTATGTTGTTTGATCGAGTGCAGTATCTAACATATCATCTATTGAAACATTATCATTTGCAGTTATCTCAGTATTAATGCTTTCATCTATCATTGCATATAGATCTTTGAAAGCTTCTTTTGTGTCGGAGTCAAAACGACTAATGCATAAATCAATAGACTTTGCACGATCTTTAAAGATTGCGAATGTCTGTGTGATATGGCATAAACGACGTGTTGAAATGATATCATCTACTCCACCATCAGCATATGTCTTACGAATAGTTTCTGACCATTGTGTCAAACGATTAGCAAAGTCTTCATCTTTACAATCAAATTTATCCATATGCTTGAGAACAATTCTTTTCTCAGTAGCTAGAGTCGGATATGGCTGCTCAAGTGTGATAGTAAAACGCTCAAGGAAAGCTTCATCAATGATAGTAGCTGCAATAAAGCGACCATCATCTGAACCTTGACCTTTAGTATTTGCAGTAGCAATCACGTTGAAACCAGCTGCAGGTTTAATAACCTCACCAGTCTTTTTGATCATGATAGGTTTGCCTTCAAGAACACCTTGTAAACACATGATCTTATTAGAACCACGGTCAATCTCATCGATTAACAGCAGAGCACCTGCTTCCATAGCCTTAATGACAGGACCTTTTGCAAAAACGGTCTCACCATCAATAAGACGGAAGCCACCGATCAAATCATCTTCATCTGTTTCAGGAGTGATTTGAACTCGAACGTACTCACGGCGGGAGTTAGCACATGCTTGCTCGACCATGGTTGTCTTACCGTTACCTGATAAACCAGTAACGAATGTTGGATAAAATGACATAGACTTCACGATCATTTCTACATCTTTTGAGTGTCCCCATGAAACATAGTATTGATCTTTAGAAGGCACGTACACTTCGCTATTAATAATAGACTGTACACCAGATGGCAAGTTTTTAGCCTCCTTAGTTGGAATTTGACGAAATGGCACAACAACATTTTCTAAGTTGTAAAGTCCACGCCGTATTTTAGGAAATGATGTAGCAAATTTATATGCTTCGCCGTCCTTGATACCAAGTTCACGGGCTATAGCAGTTACTTCCGCTGGGCGGAAATTTACTTGATCAGGAAAGCGAGTTGCCAAGGTTTCCGTTAGTGTTTTTTCAATAAAGTTCATAATGTATCCTTAAATTTATATAATATATTAGTGCTGGCCGAAAAGAGCTATTAGATTCCACCAAGTATACTGTGGTCCAAATCCAACATCAATCCATCCCATAACGAACATTGTCATTAATAGGTAGCCAAAGCCCTCAGAAATCTTTTCACGTAAAGTCATACTGTCTCTCCTCAATCATTTATGTAACCATTATACCACAAGTAAACATGTTTGTACACAACTATTTTGTAAGATATTGTAAATAGTTGTATACTGTGATATATATGTTACGCTACTAATGTAGCAAACTGAGTAGCAAGTACTTTGTTTCCTTTCTTAGAAGAAGTATGCTTCTTAAATGCTCTTGTGATCTGAGCTTTAGTAGCTGATGCTGAGTAATCAGTATCCAAAGATAACTCTTCGGTATCAGTACTTAATGCTTTACCGTTCAATAAGAAGTACTTATCGTATCCAAGTTTGCCATTAAGAGATATAAACTTATTACTGTTATATGATTTGCGAGCATCTGCCATAATTTCAGTTGAACAGTATGTGCTACGATAAGCTCTGTACATTTGATTTTTCCAACCATACGTATCAGTACATACATAGAAACCTATTGTTGTTACACCTTTGATTTTCTTAAGTTGTCCTAATAAAGCAGGACCTAAGTCATAACGATCTGAAGCTTTAACCATACCGCTGTTCATACGAATATTATAACCACAACGCCAGCCTGATGATGGCAGTTTATTATCATCAGATATCCAATCATTGTTATATGTTTCTAATGGATCGCCATCACCATCAGTTAAGAATACAACGTTTACTTTCTGAATACCATGCTTGGCTTTAAAGTCAGTAATGATGTATTCGGCACAAAGAATAGTTTCAAATAAAGGAGTAGATCCTAAAGATTCATACTTAGACATTAGAGGTGAACGATATGAAACGTCAAGATCTATAGACTGACGAAGTAATACCTCACGAGCATTCTTAATCTCAGCACGGCTAAGGCTGGATGATATCAATTCAAATACTCCAGCTCCATCAGCAAATACATTTCCAGGAAAATCTTTATGATCTTCGTGCTCATACCTGCTAGTAAATCCATATACAACAAAAGGAATATTAACCTTAGAACAGAAGTCTACAAGTGTAAGAGTTTGACGAATGATTTTACCAATTACTTTTGACATTGATCCAGAATAATCGATAAACATAACCATACCATGAGATTTAGCATCTGCTAGGTTAGTTATTTTTGCAAAGATATCATCATTGAATTTATAGCTGTGAAGCTTATTAACATTAATAGCGCCTGAACGAGAAGTTTGAGCACGCTTTAAACGATATGCAGCCTTACGCATTTCAAATTCTTTTGCCATAATTGACACTACAGACTTAGTATCTTTTTCAAACTTAGCAATAACATCATTTACATTGACATCGCTGTATCCATAATATGGATTAGATGCAACCATTTGCAAAGAGAAATCGGCATTTTTTTCACGACACTTTTTAACTTCAGCGTATGGTATTACAGTACGATTTAGTTGCTCTCGACTAATGCCGTTTGCAAATATAGGCTGTAATCCTTGATCACCTTCTAGCAGCTTATGCTCATTATCTCTAAATGCTTCATCAGATTTAACTTTCGTGATATCAGATTCATCATTTACTTGTGAGAAATCTTCTCCGGTTTTTTCGGCATCGGATGCTTGAGTTGTGACCATGCCGGATCCAGATTCATCTTCTTCTGAATCCTGTTCAGTTGTCTCTGAATTCTCCACCTGAGAATTATCCTGCGAAAAATCGCTATTCGATAGTTCATCTTCTCCTTGATCATCCTCATCAGGGAAAGAATACTGTGGTTTATTTTCTTCATTTTGTTCCTGTTGATCCTTCATAAATTCATATAAAGCTTTGCATGCTTCGATAACATCTTCCCATGTTTCGACAGCCATAACTTGATTTACAATTGGTTGTTCTTGCGCAGAAAAACTGACTTCAACCAGATCGCGGCATTTTGCTTTGATGTTAATACGATCAACAACATTGCGTGAGGAGAGATCAACGCCTGCGATCTGGAAGAAATCTTCCTTATACAACACAGCATATCCTCGCTTAAATGAGGAGACAAGACCAGGATACTGGCGCTGTACAAGTTTTTCAATACGTACGTCTTCAACAACGTTTACGTATGAACGCGGTATGCCTGGGATTTCTGACGTAGAGTCATGCCATCCTTCGGCTGGTGTATATAAAGCGTGTCCTACTTCGTGGCCGGTCAGTAAGTCATATACGTCCTTGCCACGGTCTTTCCATAATGGTAGACCTAGAATACGCTTTTCAACATCAAAGAACGCAGTGCGGAAATTGCCATGCTGGACTTCAATGTTCTCTTTAGCCAATAATTTAGCTAAGGTTGTTTGTGATGTACTAATCATTATGTCTCTCCTCATTGATTATGGTACCATTATACCACAGTTTAATAAGGATGTACACAGTTAATTTGTAAAAAAGTGTAAATAATTAGCTTATTTTTGAGAAATTATGCTCTTTAGTGAATTCAATCTTAGATCTGAACTTACCATCTAGCAAATCACCCTTATGTGATATAACAAATACATTACTATCATCTTCAAGGGTACCAAGAATCTTCATTAGATTATCTACACCATCATGATCAAGTGACGAATCAAATGTCTCGTCTAACACTAATAGGTTTGTAGACGTTGAATTCTTCATACGTGCAATCTGACGCCATGTGAATAACAGTGCCAAATCGATACGCTGCTTCTCACCTTCAGAGAATGACGCATAGTTAAATGTATCTCTATGGCGAGAACGAATAGTCTCAGTAAAGTTCTCATCTAGATCAAATGCTACAAAGAAGTCTAATACCTGCAAGTAATTATTTATAAGTTTATTCATCACAGGAAGATATTCTTTAACAACCTTTGTCTTGATACCGCCATCTTTTAGCATCTCTGCTGCAGCATCGTTGTATGAACGCTCATCTAGCATTGTAAGCTTCTTCTCTGAGAGGCTATCACGATTATTAGTATGAGTATCCAGATCGCTATTTGCCTGACCTAGATCTCCTTCGCGAGAACTAAGATCAGTGATATCAGTTTCTAGATTATTGATCTGACTTTGAAGACGAGAGATATCACGATTGTTTGTAGTAATAACAGCAGTATTGTTTCTAACCTTTTCAGCAATATCATTCAATTCTTCAATAGTAGTCTCTATTAAATCACCTTGCTCATTTGCTTTAGACATACCTTCTTGTAGTTCTTTAGCTCTGATCTGTGATGATTCAAGCTTTTCGGCTTTAATGGCTACATCTATATCCTGAGTGCATGTAGGACATTGATCGTTGTTCTCATAGAACTTTGCATCCTTAACAACAGTATTCATTTGCTGCTGGAACTGAGCTTGATAATGCATCAATGATTGACGCTTGTTATGAGCAGCTTTTAATCGATCTGATAATCCATCTTGTAGATTCTCAATAGTGATACTATATTGATTATTAGACTCTTGCATCTCATTGATTTCACCTTGGAATGCAACGATATTATCACGCTTAGAACGAATCTGATCATCATTCATTTGAGCAATATCTCGGATATACTTCTTTTGAATAGTAATCTTTTCTTTTAGCAGATCTAGATTATAGTTAATGTCCTTAAGATCTTCTTTAATTCTTGCACTACGTTCTTTGAGAATACCATTCATCTTAGAGAAGATATTAATGTCTAATAGATCTTCTATCACGTCACGCCTGTGCCCACCCGGGAGCTGCATGAAAGGGATAAACGAAGATGAACCAAGCACCACGATCTGGTGGAATGATTTATGATTAAGCTTTAGGATGTTCTGTTCAAGGAACTTCTGATAGTCTCTTGCCATAGAAGACTGATTAATCATATTGCCGTTCTGATAAATCTCAAACTTACTTGGCTTAATGCCACGTACAATCTTAAAGCTATGGATACCTACGTCGAATTCAATTTCAACAACGCAATTCTTATTGTTAATAGTGTTAACTAATTGTGGTTTATTAATATCACGATGTGGCTTACCGAACAAACTAAATGACAAAGCATCTAGCATCGTTGATTTGCCTGCACCGTTTTGTCCTACAATCAATGTAGTTGGTGATCGGTCTAACTGCACAACAGTAGTCTCATTTCCAGTTGACAGAAAGTTCTGCCATGAGATACTCTTAAACTTAATCATACTAAATGATCTCCTGATTCTGTGCTTCTACATATAAACCACGCATCATATTCTTAATCCTATCTTTATCCAGGTCTGTTTCAACTGCATCTACATATGAGTCAAGCAAGGTAGTGGTATCCTCGATAGAGATATCGGAATCATCCACATTCTCACCCATAAACTCATCAAAGGTTTCAGCAATCTTCAATTCATTAGTATCTACTCCTTGGATACGGTCAATGAATCGATCAAACAAGTATGGTTCAGACTTATTAACAACGACTACTTTAACAAACTTATCACGTAGAGTTTCTACATTGTAATCATTATACACTGTTTTTCGGTCATCGTACACTACTTTTTGAAAAATAGTTATAGGATTTCTTACAGGTGTCAGTTCACGTGTTTCAGTATCAAGAACATGGAAGAACTTATTGTCGTGTGCATCTGACCATGTAAACTCCATTTGACTACCAAGATAGTGGATATTACCTTGATTAGACTTAGTATGGAAATGACCAGACATTACTAATTCAAAACGATCGAATAATTCAGTACCCATACCATGGGTGTTTGGCATACCTTTCATCATATCAAATCCGACTAGCTCAAGATGTGCGCCAATGATAGATGCTTTGCAGTTCTTTATAAAGTCAGTGTATTCAGCATAGTTTTCGTTGTTAATCCATGGCACTACAGCAACGTCACACCCATCATAGTTCAGCACTTTCGGCTTCATGATAATGTTCACATTGGACGTATAATGGCCTAACAATTCCTTTAAAGAGCATAGATCATTAGTATTCTTATAGAACACATCATGATTGCCAGGAATTATGTCCATATGAATTCCTTTCTCACGAATTGTATCAAGGAAGACTTTGCGATTTGAATTCAGTGCTTTAAAGTTCACATACTTTCGATGGTCATAGTAATCACCTAGATGCAATATCTGAGTGATGCCATGCTCTTCCAAGTACGGAAAGAACACTTCTTGATAGAAGCGCTCCTGGTACTTAATAAAAATATCTGATGAGTTGCGACACCCGCAATGAGTGTCATTTAGTATTGCTACTTTCATATGTTAGTTTAACCTTCATTCATAATATTGTGCTCAGGAGTCCAACCTAAAGCAAGTAAATAATCTATATCAGCTCGCGTTGCCATACGCTCACCTGGCGCTTCACCGCTACGCCATTCACCTTTGAAGTCAAACTTCTTAGCAAGTTGTGCAACCGGCGTGACGTGACCTGTGCCAACATCAACAACTGATTGGTCTATTATATAACATTTTTGAACGATTGTACATATAGCATTGCATAAATCTTCAATATGAATCCAATCTCTGAAGTGATCTTCATTAATATAATCAACAGAACCTTTTTGCAATCGCTTATATAACATATCTTCACGCCCTGGCCACACTGTATGAAATCTCATACCAATGTGTTTAATAGAAAGCATCGATGCCATTTCTTCAATCATCTGTTTAGTAGTAGCATACGGATTTAACCACCATTCATGAGCATTAGACGATGAAGCATAAACCACTTCTGTACGTGTACGCTCACAGTACTTAAAGATTCGTCTAGATAGTTCAACATTGTTCTTATAGTATTCTTGTGGTTCTTTAAAAGATCGTCGAACTCCAGCAAGACCAGCGAGATGGATAACCATATCGAATTTCTTTTCTTGCTTCTCCCAATCAACGTCAAGCAAATCTCCGTGAAATGTTCCTACTATAACATCTCGTTCAGCAAGTGCTTTAGTTAAATGTGATCCAACATAGCCTTCATGGCCGGTTAAGAGTACATGGTACGACATAATTTTCTCCGTTGCTCAGTTAAGTTCTCTTCGTTTGATATGCTAGCTTGTTCTAGTATACTCATTTGAGTGTTGAACTCTCTAGCTTTGGTATAGCTTAAAAATGCCTGTACATCTTTGGGAAAACATGCCCCGCCATATCCGTATTCTCCAGTAGGACCAGGCACGTCTAAGTGGGATATGCCTAATCTAGGATCTAATTGTAATAGTGTTTTAAGTTCATTCCAATCTCCACCGTATTGATCATACAGTTCGTTCATATATGCAACTTTAGTAGCAAGGAATGAGTTGACGGTATACTTCATAAAGGATGCAGTTCTTGCATCTGTCTTATGAATAGTTTTACCGAGTGATTCAAACAATACTGACCAGAACAATGGTTTTTCACCACCTATAACCATGTCCTTCTGATTCCTGATATCTTCAGCTGCATTTGTTGCAGTCAAAAACTCAGGAGAGTATACCGCATTACTATCGATATAATTTGCATAGTCTGGAAGTATTGTACTCTTAATCATAATAGGCTTTTCAATCTGTGACATAATGTCATTAATGATTGAGTAGTCTACTGTACCATCTTCAAGAGTAGGAGCTGGCACACATATGATAGAAGGTTGTTTATATGCTAAAGGAGTAGGATGCAAACCCTGAGCTGGATCAACACGAGTTACATGATATCCATTCTCTTCAAGATAGTCAGAGTATGCACTGCCTACATAGCCATTACCCCATACAGTGATATATGGCATATTAGCCTCCCATAAACAATTCGAGACCTTTAGCTTTACGCTCTTTCTCTGCTTGTTTCTCTTGCTTACTAAACTCTTTTAGTGAGTTATCGGTATCACGGATCTTATCAATACGAGTACGTAGTTCTTCAACGAACGCACGTTCAGTACCAATTGGAGATCCACCAGTATCAGCAGTGCCATATGATAGGAAGTCTTCGATACCAGCTTTTTCAATCCATTTGAATTTGATATCTTGTTGCTTCTTCTCTTTGGCAATACGACGCAAGAATGCATAATAGCAGATTTGAGTAAAGTATGCAAACGCATTAGGGTTACCAGTGCGGGTTGCTGCTTCAATATTATAGTTTGTGATTGCTTTGAGACAATTCTCAACTGCATCCATTACCATTTCTTCACGATAGGTATATCGGATAAAGTTAGATTTGTGTGATAGTCCTTCTGCAATCTTTAGAAAGCATGTGGCTATATAGTCAGGCACAATGGGTAAAGCAATCTGTGCTTCTTGTGCCTCGTTAACCTTTTTCACGTAATCAACAACGGAGTAAGAGAATTCTCTATTGTTGACGTAATGGGGCTTCATCTTTGGTTTTATCTTAGTCATTATATACTCCTAGTATATTTTACCATGTTAAGATTATTATAACACGATTCTTAGGAAATGTACACATATTTTTTATTAATTTATTTTAGTTTATACCGCAATTAACTGTGTACAAAAGGGGTAAACTGTGGTATAATAAGAGAGTATGCTGCTGAGGGTAGAGGTACCATATTAGTGTATTGTCTTATTAATACTTACTACGTTATCAAAATCCTCATCATCATTATCAAACATCTCATCATATATATCATCTTCATCAGCACCATATACTGTGTTAGGCTTCTCTTTAAACTTAAGAGCCGTACGGATATAGTGTTCTTTAAATTGATCTGTCACTTCAGAGTGTGTGATAATAGTAGTTGGATATACATGGATTACTTCGTCTCTAGCCATCGGCATCCATTCAGTAAAGTAAAATGATTCTTTGCCAGCCCCTAATGACATAACATTAAGCATTAAAGGAAACTCTATAAGAATTCTATTGTTCTCAGTGCCTCTAACCAGTCCGATGAACTCTTCACCATTCACTAGTTTAAAGTGCTGAATGTTAATATCTTTTAATACATTATCGTCCATTATATATCCACTTCGTATATCTTGTATTTAAATTTTTCTTTGCCGTAGATCTTCATGCGTTCTGCCGCATGAAGCAATGTGTAGTTTTTACGAGACTTCCAATGAAGATCGTCAGCAAGATCGAATAGCTTAGTTGCTTGGCCGTTATCAGATTTACGTAATCCACGACCAATAGATTGTAATACTTTAATTTGTGACTTAGATGGACTCGCAAATATAACATTATGCAAGTTTCTAATATTGACACCAGTACTGAATGTTCCAAGTGATGCCACAATAATAGCATTCTTTTGAGTCTCGGTTATCTTTCTGATATCTTCACGTACGTCCGCACCCGTCTCACCTGACACATAGAATATCTGTCTGCGAGCATGAGCTTTCTTCTTAATCATATCATATAGAGGTTTACCATGTTTTTCTACATATTGAAACAAAACAAGAGTATTGCCATCTTGATCCAACGCTAGGTTAGTAATGAATTTGTTGCGTTTTTCATATGCAACGATATAATCCATTTCCTCTTGGTATTTCTTCTTACCCCAGGCTTTGCGTATATCTTCTGGATACTTTAGCAAAATCATAGAGATCTCTAATTCTGACAGATCACCAGAATCCATAAGATTCTTAGTTGTAGTCACATAATGTGCTGGTCCGAAGTGTCCTTCCAATACGAGTTTATGTGTCTGTGTTCCGTCTAGTGTGCCTGTTGTACCAAATCTAAATTCAGCTTCACGCATCTTAGATAGTATGGATATAAGAGACTTAGCTTTAAAGTTATGCGCCTCGTCACCGATCACTGTGCCAAATTGATTAAACCACTCACCGCCCAGCTTATATATCGACTGCCAGGTAGAGACAATAATTCGTTCGTTTTCAGCAAACTTAGGTCTGCCTGAATAGATTCTATGAGTCATTTCTTCGTGATTAAATGTATCATCAAATTGGCTATAATCACCAAAGTCTGAATACATCTGTTGTACCAATGAAGTAGTAGGTACAATAATTAATACCCGTTTATTAAATCGTTCTAAGTACCAACGAATAATCAGATAAATGATCAGAGATTTACCAGATGCAGTAGGCGATATTAGCAATGCACGTTTCTTTGTAAGTGCGTGTGCAACAGCATCTAACTGATAATCTCGTGGCACAATTTCTTTACCATTAGAAGACAGTGTAAGATCATTAACCCATGATAAATCAACTAAAGCATTAGTAGATGGTATTCCATAATATGCATCGTGTTCTACCTCAATATGATAGTCACGTCCAGGAGTTGCAGCAAACTCTTGCATATAAGCAAAGAGACCACCTGGTAGTTCACCGGTCCTTACATCGAAAAGACGAATCTTTCCATCCCACATCTTATTCTTATATGCAGGCATGAACTTATAACCAGGTACAAAGAATGTAAAGAAATCACTTATCTCATTCATTATACCAGGGTCTGCAGTTACTGTAAGGAATGCGTGATTCTTTTTCTTCACGCTTATTGTTTCAGACATTATGCACCAGACTCGAATTTTCTCCAGTCTATTGCATTTTTGATACTAGAATGTCTCCATCGAATATTATTGATGATTTCTTCAAGCGTTTCTTTAATAGTCTTAACATACTCTAGCCGAGCTTCCATCTCTTGGATGTGAGGATCGGAATCGTAGTAATACGACATTTCGCCCTTCAAAACCTTCAGACCATTCAATGCGTCGTATTCCCAGCCAAGTTCATCAATCTGATCTTTAGTGAGTTTACCATTGTACCAAAGCCACTTCTGTTTTAGAAGGACTTTGAATTCCATATCTTTACGCTTCAACTGAAGTTTTGTTGTTGTAAGAAGTTCTAAGTACTTAGCGTGTAATTTAGCGGAATCAATAGATGCCTGATCTAAACGAAGCTCATCGATCTTTGAGTCTTCTTTCCACATAGCTAAGATATTTTCAATATTCATCATGTCAATCACCGTTATTTCATATTAATCAAAAGTATTTATACTAGGTCGTAATTGACTTAAACTTAAAGTAAGAGTACTGAAAAGTAACCGAAGCAGTTAAGTATTCAATATCAGTTGCAGTTGCATCGAATGGTAGTGAACTGAGGTTGATAGGGAATGCGTCAATGAATTGAATTTCTTGACTAACGTTGTTATGGCTATTCAATACTTGTAAGGTTACATCACGCTCCTTACGTACATTATAGTCATCTTCAGTAACTAAGCCGAGGATCCAATCATGGATCTCTTTATAGTTATTCATTTTCTCATCTACGAGAAATGTTATATCAAATGGATTATATTCTACCTTATCAGGCGCCATACCGATATTACGTTGTGGTGTATTCAGCACTGCAGGAGATATACTCATATCAGGTAATGCAATTTGCTGAACCATGTATTGTGCATTAGGATACTTTTTTGAATCAATTACAAGTCTAAAACCTGACGGCGTAAGATACGATAAGTTCTCTACTAACGTAGATGTTGCTTGTTCTTTAAAATTGATGTTAGCTGTATACGGCATAGTGCACTCCTTATACCATTATTTATAACGAAAAAAGGGCAGCCTTTCAGCTGCCCCCTTTATTACTCTAAGGTAGAAGGTTTAGCCTTCGCCCAAGATGTTTGTTACTTTAAAGATACGGTAGTATTGGTTAGCACGATCTGCGCCAACGTTATCACCAGCAGTTGCTCCAACGAATGGGTTAGCAACCATGCCGTAGCGAGTCTTAAAGCCGATTTTTGGTTGGAACGAATTCTCACCAACTGCACGAACCATAGTTAATGGTACGTATGGGCAATAGAAGATACCTGCATCATATGCATTTGCACCTTTATAACCGATGTTAACATAGTTAACTGCAGCGTATGGATCGATGTACACTTTCATGCCACCTGAGATTGTACCAGCAAAAGTATTACCAGCGTCATCAACGTTCAAGTTTGCATTACCAGCAAGTGCTGGAGTGTAGTCAAGCATACCAGAAGAAGAAAGAGCAGCAGCCACATCTGAAGAACAGATTAGGAAGTTACCTTTACCGCGACGTGTTTCACGTGCGATTACATTAGCTTCACGTTGGATTTGTACCAACAAGCCTTTGTACTTCTCTACAGACCAACGACCGTCAGCATCTGTATTAAGATCAAATGTACCGCCAGTTGTTAGGTCAGCTTGTTGCGCACCCAATTTAGCTTTCATGTTGATCGTACGGATAACTTCGCGGTTGATTTCAGCAAGAATTTCTGCAGACAAGATGTTTGCAAGTTCTGCTTCAGCGTCAAGACCGTGTACAGCTTTAAGATCTTGTGCAAGTTCCATTGTGTACTCAGCTTTCAAAGCACGAGACTTTGCAGTCACAGTAGCTTTTTCGATTGAGAACGCCATTTCAGGGAATGCATTTGATCCTGAATCACCTAGAGCTTCAGCAGTTGCTGTTGCCATAGCTGTACCTGGAGCATATTCTGCAACAGTATCAGCGTCGTTACCAGCGGCACCACCAGAAGCTGGATCGTCACCAGAGAAAGGATCGTTGTTGCCAGCGTCAGCTGAACCAGTGTCACCAGATGCAGCACCAGAGAATTCAGTGTTAGCTTCAGCAAACAATGCTTCAGTTCCACTTTGTGAAGTATACTTTGACTTCATTGCGAAGATCAAACCAGTTGGACCAGTCATTGGCTGAACACCAGCAATGTCATAAGCCATTAGGTTTGGCATTGAACGACGTACCAATGAGATCAAGATTGGATCCCAGTTATCGATTCCGCTGCCAGTTGCGTTAGCAGGTGCAGCTTCTGTCAATGAGAAAGACTGATGTCCACGCTCTTCAGCAAGGGCCTTCTCAGTGTTTTCAAGCATGACAGCAGTTACTGCAGCACGATGCTTGTCTTTAAATGCAGGAGCGTCTGTGGATTCCATTACTGGTGCCCACTTCTCCATTAGATTTTTATCAGCGTTAAACATTTTTTGTTTACTCCGTTTATAGATTAGATATTGTTAGTTTTAAGGGCAGCCAAGTAACTAGCCATGCGTGGATTCACTGAGACTTCGTCTGCAGAGTGATCATGCATTTCTACTTCTTCGCTTACGGTTTTTACTTCTTTGAAATATGTTTCTTTGATAGTATCAACTTTTGCACTAAATGCATCAGCAGATTCATAAGTAACATCTTCAACAAGTGATTTTAGCTTTTCAGCTTGTGCTTCGCTCAAACCAGTTGCAGATTCACGGACGATTGCTGCGCGAGTAAGTGAATTCACTTCTTGTGCCAACTCGATGTTTTTCTGCTCGGAAACATTAACAGCTTCTTCTAGGTTGTCTACCTTAGTAGCAAGATCATCGACTAGGTCGACTTTGCCCTCGGGTACATCAACATAATGCTCGGTGAATACACCATGCAAAGCTGTCATAAAGCTTTCAGCAACTTCGGTACGTAGACCGTTTTCTACTGCAAGTTTATTTTCTTCCATCCAGTTTTCGACGACGTAGTTGAGGTAGCCATCAACTTTTTCGACCAATTCAGATTGAATGCGTCCTGTTTCTTCAGCTAGTTCTTCTGAATACTGTGCTTCCAACGAATTAACGCTTTCAGCTAGTTTTGATTTTAAAGCAGCTTCAAAAATGATTTCCGCTTTATCCTTAAAACCTTCAGACAATGTAGCTTCGGATTCAACCAATGCTTTCAGATCTTCATCGAAGAGACCTTCAGCTACAACATCTGCAGCATCCGTATCTACACTTTCAGCATGCATTTTCATATATGATGCTTTTAGTTCTTCTTTGTTCATCTTAGACATTTTGTTGTACATGGCATTAACCATACCTGCTTTTGTCTTTGGTGGAGTAGCTTGAGCAGGTGCAGATTTCTTAATCTCCGCGCCAGCTTGGTCAGCTACCTTTTCACCATCAACTTCAGGTGCAGCTTTTGCCTCGTCCAGGTGATCCCCATCAGAAACTTCAACGTTCTCAAGGGTCTCATCTTGGAGTTGTTCAACAACGTCTTCGATATTTTCGTTATCAGACATTTAATTACTCCTATTGAGTTAAAGTTTTGAGAGGAAATCTTTAAAAACTTTCATCTGGACATTTGCAATGTCTGCAGACTTGGCCTCTTTGATCTCAGTCTCGAACTGTTCAATTTCCTGTGCTTTTAGGATACCATTATCCCAAACCCAATCTACTCCCTCCATGATGCCATTTACAAAGGCTTCTGGAGCAGAAGGATCCTGTACGATATCAACAGTAGATAAGATAAAATCGTTACCCACTACGTTAACACCGTTACGTTGCACAAGACTACCCATACCACGACTTGAAACACCAAGCTGAACACCACCTTCCATCAAACCCTTAACAATTTGACCCATAGGAGTATTCAGTATTAGTGCCTTACCCATCACATTATTACCGTCCCAAGTGAGTTCGGTAATACGATGGGATACTTTATCCAAATTAACGGTTGGGCCTTCGGGATGATTTAACTCACCCACAGCCCGTCCTTTGGAAACTTGTTCGGCAGAGTACTTAGCCACTGCCTTCTCTAAAATAGCTTTCGGATAGATCCTGCCATTGCGGTTCTTACCTTCAGCTTGCATAAAGATACCTTGGATAGTAGCAGACTTCTCACCCTTGCCATTGGCTTCGGTCAAGTACTCTAACTTATTATCCAGATGTTCTGTAATTAACTTCATGTTATATCTATCAGCCTCTCGGAATCGCTAAACTGGTTAACTTAATACCGGCATTAGCTGCGAATATGCATTCTGTCTTTGATTTTCTAATGATAACATGTTCGTCAGACATAATAGTAAAACTACCGACGACTGTTCCACTTTGTGCTGTTACCAATGTTACAAGGTGCGCAGCTGCAGTAGTATTAATAATACGTACATTAACTCCAGCAGATACTGTTGAAGCAGTACCCGTTGTTGTTGGGGCAGCAATCTCTGCACTAAGTGGTCTAATTTCGGCCATTCTTTATTTCCCCATCAGCTTTGTAAAATCGTTAATAGCTTTTTCAGCATCTTTTTCTGTTTTAAAAGTATCTAAATCTTGACCATCAATTGATGCAATGAATTTAGATCCTTTCTTTTTTATTTCTGCCTTAAATTTACCTTTACCAACCTTAAAAGACTTAGTAGCCTCGGAGACAGTATTAGGCTTCGTCCTGAATTCCTGAAACTTCATCATCGAGTTCTACTTCCTCTAGTTCTGGTGTGGTACCAGTCATACCTTGAGCAATAGCAATCTTACGATCATCCATTGCTGTATTAATTTTATCTTGCATAAGCGCAGAAAATGCGTTGTTCGCATCATTGTTACTGTCGCCGTTTAATGCATTAATTAAATCACTTACATTCGTCATCTTAGTCACCTTTCATTTATTTATACAACTTGAGATTTACACTTCGTCATCTGGGTTGTCATTCATACCTTCATCGTCAATCTGCTTAATGATGTTTTCAATATCTTCTTCAGTTTGCATCAATACGTTCTTACGGATCCATTCAACTGAATAGTAACGACCAGCGTACTCATCAATTTCACGCAATGTACCTAAACGCTCGCGTAATAGTTCAGCATCTTTTAATTCAGAAAAATGGTTATCCTTCAAGAAGTCTACAGATATATCTGATCTAATATCTTCCCATTCTTCATTGGTAACAATACCTTTAAGAATAAGTTGTGTCTTAAGAATATCAATAAAGAGTGCAGAGAATTTCTTACGTAGTCGGTTAATAAACTTCTGAAACTTAAGTTCATCCCTTGAGATCTCTGTAGATCGACCAAGATTAAACTGCTGTTCCTGCTCTAAACGACCACTTGGTACATTAAGAGATTTATATAGCTTACGACGGAAGTATTCAATGTCATCAATCTGACCTAGGTTTTCACCACCAGGCAGAGTAGAGATCTCTGTGCCACGACCACCTTCACGGCGAGGTAACCAGAAATCTTCAAGCATTGACATATGCTTCTTGTCATCTTTCATATCACCAGTTTCAGCATCGTAAACCATTTTGTTACGATACTTAGCCATGATATTACGTAGATATTCTTCAGCCTTACCTTTTGGAAGGTTACCTACATCGATATAAAAAATACGACGTTCAGGTGCACGTGCAAGACGATAGATTACCAATGAATCTTCCATCATACGAAGCTGATTAACAGGCTTCAGTGCTTTGTGCAAATGCGACAGTATCTTCTTACGACTTGGATCTAATAGACCGGAAGTTACATATGTGATTGCATCCTTTGCAATCTTCAATCCTTGAGCTTTAGTTCCAAGTGAATCATTTTGGAATATAAAATACTCAGTAGCACCTACTACGATTTCGGCACCGGTCTTAGGATCTTTTTCTTTTTTAAGCTCACGCACTTTGCGGATCTTTGTAGGATCAATAGAACGTAGTTCAATTAAACCTTGACCAGGATTAGACTCGTCAATAATCTTGTGGTAGTACAAACGACCATCTACGTACCAACGACGAAAGATGTCATGCCCATACCAATTAAGATTGAGCATAGAAATTACATGCTCGAATTCTTCGTTAATTAATTTTTTAATTCGATCAGGTTGATCTAAGTCATCCATGATCAATGATACTGGTGCTGAGTCATCATCTGAAACAATAGCTTCGTTAACAATGTCTTCTACAGCCGCATCACATTCTGTGTGTTGAGAGATATCCCGGTACTTAAAAATAAGTTCTTTTTCAGACTTGGCCTGGTCACCATTAATATCAACATACTGGCCATAATGACCACCGGCATTGATTACGTTACCAATACCCTCATCTTCATCCATAGGAGCAACAAAGGAAGCGCGTTTGCGATCCTCTTTATCTTGATCCTTTTTCTTTATTTCAAAACCAAAAAAGTCGGCCAATGTGTAATCCTCTCAATAATAGCAGAGGAGAAATAATCCCCTCTGCTTATACTGTTATTTATAAGGGTTTAAGAAGTAGTATCTGATTCCCAATATTGAACTTGAAGTTCAACAGTGAACTCTTCGATAACGTTTTCTGAATCATATGATACATCGATTGCAGAGATGTTAGTCGGGAAAGTTCCTCGGAAGTCATAGCGTTTTACTACTGCGCCAGCCTTATTTAACTGTTCTACAACCATGTCAGCTTGATAGTCGACAGGATTTGTTAGTCCAGTGTTTGCATTGTGTTGGTTAATACCATTCATCCAACGCTCGAACGCATTACGCGTTTCCATTTGAACGTCATTGATGATAGTCACTGACCATGGTTCGAATGTACGATCGCCTGCAATTTGCAATTGACGTCCACGGAACGGGATAGTGATTGGTGCAATGATAGAACCAGGAAGCTGAGCAGCTTTACACATGAATGATGCTAGCTCAACATTGCCCCCGGCATAACCAGGGAAGTTTAATGTGGCTTTAAATAAGTTTGCTCGGGCACCGCCACCAGTCAACTTGGATTTAAAGTCATCTACGCCTAAAATAGCCATATCTTATGTCTCCTTACTGACCGATGATTTCAGAGAACTCAACGCCGGTACGTGTGGCAATGAAGTTCAAAGTGATAAAGTTAATCGAACGAGCAGGCTTGATGTAGATATCAGCTACGAAACGGTTACCATCAATGACTGCACCTGTGTTATTTGTAGCGTCACAAACAACTTGGAAATCAGTGATACCGCGTCGACCTTTTACATCTCGCAAGAATGGTTCAACTAGGTTGCGGAATTGCGCCCGTGTGAACTCATCATTGAATTCAAACAGTTGGAACTTAGCAGCAGTAGATACCGCTTTTTCCAAAGTAATAAACAAGCGACGTACGTTAATACGATCAAAAGCACTTGGACGACTTTGAGCTGTTTTATCACCATATAGGATGATGCCCTCACCAGGGAAGCTAACGATTGGGTTAACTCTAGCTTTGTATAAGTCATCACGTGCTGCTTTCTTAGGATTAAAAGCAATTTTAGTTACACCAAGGATTTGACCTCGTGTGAAACCAGCAGGAGAGAACCATGCATCGGCTACGTTATCTGTGTTTGCACACAAACCAGCCATTGCACCTGAAGCTACGATCCAGCGATATACATCATTGTATTTGTCATACACATATAAAGCAGTTGAATCAATTACTGCATATGAAGATGAAGTTAGAGCATCAGCCCAGGTCTTCACATCAGCTGCAGCTGTAGCATTGTTTACTGTTTCTGCAACAGCAGGGGAAACAAACGCAACGCAATCTTTACGGCCTTCGGCAATAGCAATCATTTTATTTGCCATTGTCACATCATCTGTAGCTGAAGTTTCAGGACCAATCAATAGGTTTACGTCGACTGTTTCAGCATCGTCAAACAAGTCGTATGCGGTTTCTAATTCGCCAACGGTTGGTGCGTTATCAGTTGTAGCACCCGCGAGTGATACAGTGATTGCAGTAGAACCTGTGACGAATGCAGCGCCAGCAGCAGCATTAACAGCAGAACCTGCATCTGTCAACGTTGAAGTGTGAGCACCCCAGCGAATCCAAGCAGATTGATTGTTAATTACGTTTGCATAGTAATTGTCCGTTCCGTCATCAGCTTTAGCATCAGATGCCTGAGAAACAAATGCGTATGTTTCTAAGATCGTGCCAGCAGTACCAGTAATAGTACCGTCTTGGTCGATAACCGCAATATGCATTTCATCTGCAGTATCTCCATTATTTGCTGTTGAATAAGCTGAAGTACCAGGTAATGTGTCAAAACTTCCTTTATATGCCCATGCGTTAAATGCTGTTGCATCTGCAGGACAAACTGAAACTTGTAATGAGTTACCTTGAATACCAGGAAAACGAGCGATGAATGTGTCTGTAGCACCAGGTGTTACAGTTGCATAATGATCGTCATTTTTAACCAAAATGCCAGTACCAGAAGTAGTAGCGTTAAGGTTAGTAGTAGCTGCACGGACAACGCGCAATGAGTTACCATACTGCAAAAACTGTGCAGCTGGATAAAAATATTTGTAAGTGTCGGAATCAGGTTTACCGAAAATGTTAACTAACTGTTGCTCGGATCCTACCGTTGTAATTTCATCAACAGGGCCCCACTGGAATGCACCAGCAATAGCTCCGATTGATGTAGATACAGCAGGAACAACATTAGTCAAGTCAATTTCTTTTACCTGGACACCAGGTGAGACTTGGAATGCCATGTATTTTCCCCTTCATTGAGAATTAATAAGTTTTCATAATAAGATGGTTTCACTAGTATTATTTATATATATACGGTTTTAGAAGAATACATCCTTCTGTACAAACCAGGTATCTCCACCCTCTCGAATAGATTCTACCTCTTCTATTACGCCATCATCGAAAACTCCAAATGGTACAACATCGTCTTCGATCATTCTTTGTTGTTCTGCATACATCATACTCTTCATATCGATATCAGTCATTTCACCGAAGAAGGGAGTAGCTGCAAACCAACCGAACATAACTAGGTTCATCATTAAGTCATCATGATTTCCATCAGATGCTTCATATGAGGATCCTTTTGCCACAAACGTTGACATTTCTATGATAGTCTCTTGATCAACAACAGTAATCTGACTCTGTTCAACGAGATCTTTAATATTTGAACAACCAATGCGCTTGACCTTTCGGGTCATGGTTACACCAATTGAATTAGCTTTAATCATAGATTCAACAAATACATTTTCATATTCTAAATCATAATATAAGCCATTACATACAACAGCACCTTGATCATTAGATTCAATGACTACATAAGCCTCGTTATATGTCTTAGCATACTTATATATGATGTCTGGTAAAAGCAATGGTGAGATCATATTATCTCGGTATACTGCTACCTGCTGAAATGGTTTTGTTGTCACATCAATAATATTAAACGTTGAGTAGTCCATGCCTCTACCCTTTGCCACGTCGACAAAGACCATATAGTCATGGTTTTCTTCTGGTTTAACATATACCTTTACATTATTCTGTGTAAAGACTGGATTCTGTGCTTGTAGACTTAATAAACAATCGCCAGATATCAGTGTGTTACCAGTGCCGTGGAAGGTATTACCAAATTCTTGGTTAAACTGTAGCTCTGACGTGTTAGCAATTGTTTGTTTTTTCCATGCATCGTCACGGCCGGGAACGTCCCACCAATCAACTCTGAATGGTTTAAATTCGTTTGTGCTCTGTACTGCACCTTCCCA
>Ga0115008_10001057_pt1 | contig 21898 bp, 20 predicted proteins | sample FraStrMetagenome_FD_87164 | JGI IMG/M metagenome (GOLD analysis project Ga0115008, IMG submission 87164) | Marine eukaryotic phytoplankton communities from Arctic Ocean - Fram Strait ARC3M Metagenome | ecosystem: Environmental > Aquatic > Marine > Oceanic | place: Fram Strait | collected...
AAAAAATGATGCTTTGTTGTGAACTATATCAGCTAGTTTTATTAGCTAATTTATATAACTATTTAGTAAACTTGATGATGATTACTAACTCTCGTTGAGCGATTTAAACTTATATTCTGTAAAGTAATTCAAAACAACTTAATGTTAGGCCAATTTAGGGTTTAACGTAAATAACTTAGTTTTACTGGTTAAGCTTTATTGGTTAAGTGTTACTCGTTAAGCGTGAGTAGCTAATCGATTATCATTACATTGTAATAACTGGGTAGTTTTCAATTAAGATAGTTAAGAAGTATTAAATATACTCAATAGTTTCGTAACACATTATTTTGCTAAATTAGCTTTACTAACCCAATTTGGCTCTGTATTTAGTCTAAAATTTTTTTAGCAAATTCACTTTTATTATTTTATTACTTTATTACTTTATTACTTTATTACTTTATTACTTTATTACTTTTATGGCTAAACTAACCGAAAATAATTTATGTAACTAAGTATTAAATTACGCAGGTTTGAAGCAACAAGATCAACTTACTTTTTAACGTTTGCATCTACCCTACTTCCTTTAACACTTCCCTTATTTCTCGTTAATCCATACCTAATCAATACTCAATGTAATAACTTTCTACTAAGTCTTACTTTATGATTTACGCTTTAGGATTGTCACTTTATTTGTCATTTATATTTTTTATGGTAGTTTTTTGTTGCTCATTTTTTTGATTGTTTTTTTGACTATTTTGTTGAGTGAAAGACTCAACAATCATTAAAGCGGCACCAATGAATATTACTGAATCGGCAATATTAAACGCGGCAAAATGAGAGCCTTGCCAATGAAAGTCAAGAAAATCGATAACATAACCAAATAATACTCGGTCTATTAAATTACCCAAGGCACCACTTAATATCAGTGCAAAAGCAATACTTAATAAACGATTTTGTTTTGGGGTCTTTGCCATCCAAATAACAAATATAATACTGGCAATAGCCGCAATCGCCGAAAAGAACCAACGTTGCCAACCTCCTTGATCAGCTAGAAAGCTAAAGGCTGCACCTTCGTTATGAACATAATACAGATTAAAAAAAGGAAACACTGCTAAGGTTTCACGATAATCGAAAGTATTAGCGACCCATTGTTTGGTGATTTGGTCAATAATTAAAAAAATTACCGTTAACCATAACCAACGTAAGCCTGTGTTATTAAATAAATTTTTCACGTGATATTGTCTCATACAAAAAAGCTATTACGGTTAACTTAATTAACGTTAAGTAAAAGTTAAGTTAGCTGTAATAGCTGATACATTAGCTAAGCCTCATTTAGCGAGTCTTAATGATTACTTGTAAGTAATGCTTGATTAAGCAAACTTTCTTACCTCACCATCACCTTCTATGTTAGTGATACATCGACCACATATAGTTGGGTGTGCGTCATTGTTACCAATATCGGCAGTTACATGCCAACAACGTTCACATTTAACGCCTTCTGCCGGTGCTACGCTAAGCCATAAGCCTTCAATTTCTGTACTCTGTGCATTTTCAGGGGCGTTGGTGACTGTTTCTACAGAAGCTTTTGAAGTAATTAATACGAACCTGAGCTCTTCACCTAACATAGTGAGCTTGTTAGCAAGATCACTGGTCGCAAATAATGTTACCTGCGCTTCTAACCCTTTACCAACGACTTTCTCTTTTCTTGCCTGCTCTAAAGCACGGTTAACTTCACTGCGCACCGTTAATAACTCTGCCCAGAACGATTGACCGAGTGCTTCGGTACTATTATCACTTGATGATAACTTAGTTAAACCGTCGAACCATACACCGGTAAAAACAAATTCATCTCGCTCACCTTCTACTGGGGCGGGTAAAGCTTGCCAAATTTCTTGCGCGGTAAATGACAAAATAGGAGCCATCCAAGCGGTCATTGCTTCAGCAATTAAATACATAGCGGTTTGACATGAGCGACGAGCATTTGAATCACTTTTGGCGGTGTATTGTCTATCCTTGATAATATCAAGGTAAAAGCCACCAAGTTCGTTAGTACAAAAGTTCATGAGTTTGTGCACAACCACGTGAAACTCGTATTCATTGTAAGCGGCAATAATGTTTTCTTGTAAGCGTGCTGCTTGATCAACAACCCAACGATCCAGTGCGACCATGTCTTCAATAGCAACCATGTTTTTGGCGGGTTCAAAACCTGATAGATTAGACAACAAGAAGCGCGAAGTGTTACGAATACGGCGATAAGCATCGGCTTGGCGTTTAAATATTTCATCAGAGACGGTGATCTCTTGGGTGTAATTTACCGACGCTGTCCATAAGCGTAAAATATCTGCCCCTAAATTATTGGTGATACTTGATGGCGTCACTACGTTACCCAATGATTTAGACATTTTATGGCCTTTAACATCGACCGTAAAACCATGAGTAAGTACTTGCTTATAAGGTGCTTTATTGGTCATTGCTACTGATGAAATCATTGACGACATAAACCAACCACGATGTTGGTCTGAGCCTTCAAGATATAAGTCGGCAATACCGTCAAATTCTTCACGCGCATTAATAACAGAGTGATGGGTGGTGCCTGAATCAAACCACACATCGAGTGTATCGGGTACTTTAATATATTCGTTGGCGTCGTCACCAATAAGCTCACTTGGCTCTAAATCAAACCAGGCTTGAATACCCTCTTTTTCAACACGCAACGCAATTTCTTCAATTAGCTCAATACTGCGGGGGTGAAGCGCACCAGTATCTTGATGAATGAACAGTGCCATAGGAACGCCCCAGGTTCTTTGGCGAGAAATACACCAATCTGGTCGACCTTCTACCATTGATTCAATACGGCGTTGGCCCCAATCAGGGATCCATTGAGTTTTTTCAATTTCGTTTAAGGAGGCTTGGCGAAGGCCTTTGTTGTCCATACTTATGAACCATTGCGGGGTAGCACGAAAAATAAGTGGCGTCTTATGACGCCAGCAATGTGGGTAAGAATGCTCAAAAGCATGATGATGAATTAGCTTACCGTGTGATGACAATATTTCCACAACACTGGCATTGGCCTTAAACACATGTTGACCAGCAAGTAGTGGCGTATCTTCTAGGTATACACCATTGGCACCCACAGGATTAGCCACTTCTAAATCGTAGTTTTTGCCGACCACAAAATCGTCAACACCATGGCCAGGTGCAGTATGTACACAACCTGTACCTGAATCTGTAGTGACATGGTCACCTAAAATAACGGGCACTGAAAAGTCATAAAACGGATGCTGACATTGTACAAATTCGAGTTCACTGCCTTTGCAGAAGCCAAGTGCATGGTATTTATCAAAACCAAAACGATCCATACAAGTACTGACCAAGTCAGAGGCAATAATCAGGCGCTGTTTTTTACCTTCGTCATCACATTGAACCAGTGAGTACTCGACCTCAGGGTGCACTGATATAGCGCGGTTAGCAGGTAATGTCCACGGGGTAGTTGTCCATATAACAACACCCATTTCACCTTCACCGGTATGACCTTCGGGATGAGAAAATTTGTCGGCAACACTGTCGTCTTTAATTGAAAAAAGTACGTCGATAGCGGGTGATTGTTTATCTTTGTATTCTACTTCAGCTTCAGCTAATGAAGATCCACAGTCAGTACACCAGTGCACGGGTTTGAAGCCTTGGTGTAAATGACCATTTTCAGCAATTTTACCTAAAGAGCGAATAATATTCGCTTCGGTGTCATAATCCATAGTCAGATACGGATTTTCCCAGTCAGCAAATATACCTAAACGTTTAAAATCTTCGCGTTGGCCATTAACTTGTTTTGCTGCATACTCACGACATTTTTTTCGAAAATCTGCGGCACTGATTTTGTGACCCGGTTTACCTACTTTTTTCTCAACCATTAATTCAATGGGTAAGCCATGACAATCCCAACCAGGCACAAAAGGTGAATTAAAGTCAGACAAGTTTTTTGATTTTACAATAATATCTTTTAAGATTTTATTTACCGCATGGCCTAAATGAATATTACCATTGGCATACGGGGGACCGTCGTGCAAAATAAATGATTTTTTACCTTTTTTGGCTTCACGAATTTTGCCATAAAGATCCTTAGCCGCCCATTCTTTGAGCATGTTAGGTTCACGATTGGCCATATTTCCTTTCATTGCGAAAGAAGTGGCGGGTAAATTTAAGGTTTGCTTGTAATCACTCATGTAAATCACTGTCCGTTGGTATTGGTTGATACATTGAACAAAATGCTATAACTATCAACCCGATTTATAACTGTTTATTAATAATGTAGAAATATTTTTTGGTGTTACGCCGATAACAAATTAAGCCAATGCTTGTTTTGCCTGTTCACTGTCTTTTTTGATTTGTTTGGTAAGTGCTTCGAGACTATCAAATTTTATAACAGGTCGTAATTTTTTCTTAATAATAACTTCAATACATTGACCATACAAACCCTGGTCAAAGTCGAATAAATGTACTTCTAATTGTTGCCTTACGCCAGCAACTGTTGGCCTAGCACCTACATTGGCAACGCCTTTAAATTGGCCAGTATTGGTATTTACCATCACCGCAAAAACCCCACTCAAAGGCGAAACTCGTCTTTTTAGCAGGACGTTAGCGGTTGGAAACCCTAACTGACGGCCACGTTTGTCACCATGAAAAACTCGACCTATAATAGAATATTCTCGACCTAACATCTGTTTAGCACTGGCGAGTTCATCATGCTCTAGTGCCTGTCGAATAGCCGTAGAGCTTATCCGGCAATCAGCCATTTTATAACTTGCTGTATCTGAAACAGCAAAACCCAGCTTTTGTCCTGCTTGGCAGAGCATGGGGAAATTACCTTGTCTATTTTTACCAAAATGAAAATCATCACCGACTATAAGGTGCTTAATACCTAATTTTTCTACCAACAAGTGTTCGATAAAATAGTGCGCACTTTGCTGAGAAAACTTAATGGTAAAATTAACACATATCAGTCGTTGTACCCCTAATTGCGCCAGTAAATTATACTTATCTCTGAGTCGACATAAGCGTGCAGGCGCAGTATCAGGAGAAAATAGCTCTTGCGGTTGTGGTTCGAAAACTAACACAGCAGCAACACAATTTAAGGCTTTTGCTTTACTAACCAAGGCCTTAATGACTTGCTGATGCCCTAAATGTACACCGTCAAAATTACCAATAGTAAGTACACAGCCATGATCCTGTGGTCTTATATTATGTATTCCGCGAACTAACTGCATCAGTAATTATTCTGCCCTTCACTATTGTACTTAATGGTACCAAATGACTCTAAAAATTAGTAACGAATATCAAATTTGATAACCGTATAAAAGTAAATCGACGAATTATATACCAGTAGGTTTTAATAATCAGTAGTTCAGGTCTATTATTTGGCTTATTTTTTGTCTTAAGTAATGGCTAATATAATAGCGACTGAACAGGCAAGCTAAACTTACCTTGTTTTACTACGATCAACTATTATAAAAAAAAGCTCAAACACCTAGAAATTCTGGCTAATAAAGAGTGCTATATTTTAATAAAATTTTTAAATAACAGGTACCAAAAAAGTTAAACACACCAATTATTAGCATTTTGGTGGCCTTGACGATTAAATAATTATACTTTTAAATCGGCTAGTCTTATGCCCAGTAAAAAAAGCATTGCCACGTAACTTAGCCCTCCAACGATAATACATAAGCCAAGTTGTAGTACCTGAGCACTAAAACCTAGGGTTAACCATGTGGCAAAATTGTCTGAGAGCGCATAAACAATCACTGCCATTACCAGAGCACTTATAACTAACTTACTAATAAATATAAGAGTATTTGTAGATAAAGTGTAAATACCCTGGGCTTTTAAACCACGATACAGTAACCACGCATTAAGTGTTGCTGACAAACTGGTTGCTAATGCCAAACCCACATAACCTAAAAACGGTGCTAACATCAAGTTTAAAGCCATATTGGCCACCATGGCTTTAATACCTATTTTTACGGGAGTTTTGGTATCTTGGCGAGCGTAATAGCCGGGCGCTAAAATTTTAATGAACATAAAACTTAGCAGCCCCGACAAATAGGCAAACAAAGCCATAGATACGCGAATAACTTCTTCAGTGGTAAACTCACCGCGCATAAATAGCACCATAATAATGGGTTGTGCTAAAACCATTAAGCCGGCGAGCGCCGGCCATCCAAATAGGCTTACCACTTTAATTCCCCAATCAAGAGTCGCCTTAAATGCTAAAGGATCGTTTTTATTGTGCAATTTTGCCAAACTAGGCAAAACGACGGTAGCAATACCAATCCCAAATAAACCCAAAGGGAACTCCAGTAGCCGATCTGCGTAGTATAGCCAGCTAATAGAGCCAGTGATTAAAAAACTTGCAATTAAGGTATCAAATAATAAATTAATTTGAGTAACAGACACGCCAAATAAAGCTGGCACAATCAAGGTACGTATTTTCCTGACCCCTGCACTGTGCCATGACCACTTGGGCTTAACTAACATACCCGCTCGATATAAAAATGGCAGCTGAAATAGGAACTGAATTAAGCCACCTAAAAAAACGCCCCACGCAAGGGCATGTGCAGGGCTTTCAGTATAAGCCCCACCATAAATAGCCATGACAATAATCGCGACATTAAGTAATACTGGCGTAAAAGCCGCTACAGCAAAGCGTCCTAGGGTATTTAAAATAGCACCTGACAACGCCGTTAAACTAATAAACCACAAATAAGGAAATGTGATCGATAACAAGTTACTGGCTAACGTAAATTTTTCACCCCCTGCTTGTCCTTCATACCAATCAACGAACCACCCAAAACCAAATAACATGACTATTAAGGGCGATGCTAGCATACCAAATAGGGTAACACCGGTAACAATAACACCCAACGTGCCTGATACTTGTGCAATTAACAACCGCGTTTGTTGTTGCTTGTTTTCACTGTTTTGCTGCTCAGCCTCTTGCTCATCTTTAACTTGATATTCACTTAGTACTGGCACAAAGGCTTGCGCAAAAGCACCTTCAGCGAATATCCTACGCAAAAAATTTGGGATTTTATTAGCGAATAAAAAAACATCTGCCATTAAACCCGCGCCCATGATATTTGCAATAACCACATCACGAATTAATCCAAGCACTCTTGAGATTAGGGTCATAACACTAACAATAACACTAGATTTAATTAATTTATTACTCAAAAAAACCCCTTATTCCACACCTTGAATTGTTTAAATAAACGCGCTACTACACCAACAAAAAGACAACTAAAATGGTATTCATGTAAATAATATCTATTATGTGATGATTTTAGCCATTTAAACAATGTATACTTACCGTGTTCACAACAAGTTTTGTTTTAATGGTCGATAATATTGCCCTTTAATAACACCATTTTCTTTTTAATTGCTTTATTAGCGCCAACAACTAAATAAAACAATTAAAATATTTGACAACCAGCTAAAAAAAAGGCATATTTCGTCGCCTTAAATTTAAGCTTATAATCAATCTTTTAGGAGATCACCTTGGCTAACTCAAAGCAAGCTAAGAAGCGCGCAGGACAATCTGAAAAGCGCCGTCAACATAATGCAAGTCGTCGCTCAATGATGCGTACTTTACTTAAAAAAGTACTATCAGCTATTGAAGCTGGTGACAAAGAAGTAGCAACGAAGGAACTTGCTGCTGCAACACCTATTTTAGACCGTTACGCAAGTAAAGGCCTTATCCATAAAAACAAAGCAGCTCGCAGTAAGAGCCGTTTAAATGCTTCAATTAAAGCACTTTAATTGCTGTGTTAATTTTATGAAATGAGCTTTATTATATCTTTGGTAAGATAAAGCAAAGAAAAAAACCGACTTAAGTCGGTTTTTTTATGCGTAGAATTTAGGGCTTAGACGATACAACTTATTTGTTAGCTATATTTGTTAAGGCATATTTTTTAATGGTGTAGATTGCCTGTAACTTGTTCTTGTCCGAATTTAAGATTTAAAAAATGTCGAGGTAAAGGCTTGTATAATAACTTACTCGCTATAACGATTATCTCAGTAAAGCTTATTAAAACAGTGTGTACTTATATTAGCTAATGTTGGTAAATCAGCGAAACTATTCACCTAAGTAATAAAAAACGCTTATCAACATCAATTGATAAACGTTTAGTGTAAGAGTATTTATTTTATTGCAAAAATAGTTACCAACAATGACAGTAAATATCAATAAAACGAATCAGTCTCAACTCAAATTAATATAAACTTAACTAATTAAAGTCATTGGTAATGAACACTTCTAAAGCCATAATTTTAGGGTTTTACTTCATTCTAAGCTAGCAAGTTAAAAACAAAATTCATCTTCAGCAAGAGCCATCATTGATTCCGCACCATTGTTAAGACACGCCGCATGACCAACAGCACGTGGAAGTATACGTTGAAAATAAAAACGTGCTGTTGTTATTTTTGCTTGATAAAAGGCTTGTTCGGTAGAGCCTTCCGCGAGTTTTTGTTGGGCAACTCTAGCCATTTTAGCCCAAAAGTAGGCGAGCGTTAAATAGCCAGAATACATAAGATAATCTACTGAGGCAGCGCCAATTTCGTCGGGATTTTTTAATGCTTTTTGAGCAATTATTTCAGTTATTTTTTGCCAATCAGCACCAAATGTCATCATTGGTTGAATAAACTCTAACATAGCAACATCTTTACTATTTTCTACGCAAAATTTACTGATATCACTGGCGAATACTTTTAAAATTTCACCTTTAGAGCCCAGTATTTTTCTCGCCAATAAATCTAATGCTTGGATGCCTGTTGTACCTTCGTAAATACAACTGATTTTGGTATCACGCATCAATTGTTCCATGCCCCATTCTTTAATATAGCCATGCCCACCAAATACTTGAACACCATGACTGGTGCACTCTAAACCAAGTTCAGTTAAAAAAGCTTTGGCAATGGGGGTTAATAAGGCTAACTGCTTTTCAGCATTTTCTTTCTCAGCTTTACATGCACTGGCATGACCAATATCAACCAGTTGCGACAAATAAGCGGTTAGCGCTCTACCACCTTCGGCAATTGATTTTTGAGTTAATAGCATTCGGCGTACATCAGGGTGAACAATAATTGGATCTGCAGGTCCATCAGGGTTTTTAGGGCCCGATAAAGAGCGCATTTGCAAACGATCTCGAGCATAAGCTAGCGCCCCTTGAAAAGAGGCTTCAGCAGCAGCAACTCCTTCAATAGCAACACCTAATCGCGCCGCATTCATGAAAGTAAACATACAATTTAAGCCGCGATTAACCTCTCCGATTAAATAGCCTTTAGCGCCGTCAAAATTAATGACACAGGTTGCATTAGCATTAATACCCATTTTGTGTTCAATTGAACCACAAGTGACAGCATTACGATCACTTTTTTCACCTGCTTCAGTGACATTAAATTTTGGCACAATAAATAGTGATATTCCTTTATTTCCTGCTGGAGACCCTGGAATTCTTGCAATAACAATATGTACAATATTTTCAGACAAGTCATGTTCACCAGCAGAAATAAATATTTTGGTACCTGTTAATGCATAACTACCATCATCATTAAGCTCTGCTTTGGCTCTTAACATACCTAAATCTGTACCACAATGTGGCTCAGTTAAGCACATAGTTCCTGTCCAACTACCTTCGACGAGCTTAGGCATAAATTGCTCTTGCTGGTGTTTACTTCCATGCGCTTCAATGGTCGCTAATGCTCCATGGCTTAAGCCTGGGTACATTGCAAAACTATGATTAGCACTAGAAAAGAGTTCATTGATAGCCGTACTCAAAGAATGGGGTAAGCCTTGACCACCAAAATTTATATTTTGAGCTAGTGTTGGCCAACCACCTTCAACATATTGCTGGTAGGCTTCTTTAAATCCATCTGGGGTGATTACCTCACCATTTTTCCATGTACAACCTTGGGCATCTCCACTTTGATTAATGGGAGCAATAACCTGTTCAGTAAATTTTGCTGCTTCACTAATAATAGCGTCAACCATATCTAAACTGGCATCTTCGTAACCTAAGCCTTGATAATGTTGATCACAATCAAGTAGCTCTTGCATTACAAATTTAATATCTCTTATGGGTGCTTTGTACTCTGGCATGACATACTCCGATGATTAATTTTTTATTATTTTTTATAACCTAACAAGCCGAGGTCTGACCAGTTAAATATTGTTCAATTAAATCACGTTATTAACTTTTTTAACACAGTAAAAATTAATATATCTGTAACGTATGAAGTGGGTATTTTTTGTAAAAAATAAAAAGATACTATAAAAAAAACATAAACTATTGTTTTATAATTAATAAATATATTAATTTTTATATGATTATTAGTGGCTATACTAAATTTTGATAACTTTATTTTATATTTTTGGATATACATATAACAAAAAAAGCTTAGTGATTAGTTCACTAAGCTTTTTATTAAACAGAACAATCATTGTTATATGGCAAGTTAGCATTAACTTTAGACATTACCATAATCCTAGATATGTCTTTAATTGATCGAAGTATTCTTTTAATAAAATACTGAAATTAATGTAATTAGCTGTACTCAATTACTTAACCATTAGCTTAATATAAGCGGAGAGTTAGTCGCTGTAATTATTATTTTGTGCTTCTAAATACGCAAATACCGTTGTAAATGCTTGTTCTTGAAATTGCTTTAAACCAGTATCGCGAAAATCTATGTCGATCTGACTTTTTGATAATTCTTTTTTAATAAAAGTACCGGCAAGTATTTCAACTTCTAAAGCATCAATTAACTGAATGGCCGCTTCAATTTTAAAGCCAATTGGCCCACCTGAAAACTTACCTTTAAGTGCTCGACCTTTTATTTGGACATGCGTCACCTGATAATCTTCCATTAGTTTAGCAAACGCAAATTGAAATTTTTTCATTTGCTCTGCATCACCTGCATTATCAAGGCTAATTTTTTGTACGCGAGTATGAGGGATATCATACAAATTATTTTCTTTTGACATGATACAAATAATTGCTTCATTACTTTTAATCTCTACGCCACACGCTTTCATGAAATAGTCTCATTTAACAAATTTTAGCTATTATATACTGATTAATTGCCAAACTATACAAGCAAGTCAATGTGTCTTTGTATATTAAAGTGAAAGGCTATAGCACTTTATAAAGTTTATGAGTTATTATTTCTAAAAATAACAACGAGAGTCTTCTTAATGAAAAGAGTGTGTGTAATAACAGGTGGTAGCTCAGGTATTGGCTTAAGTATTACCAAACTGTTTGTTGATAATAATTATCGAGTATTTAACCTTGATATTATTGCCTCAACTGTTGGCGAATTTCGTCATTGTGATGTCAGTAATGTTGCACAAGTGCGCCAAGTCATTTCAGAAATCGCTGAGCAACATAGTATCAATGTATTAGTTTCAAATGCCGGTGTTCATTTTTCTGCAACAATTGAGCAAACCAGTGATGCTGAACTTGATCACGTATTCAACCTAAATGTTAAAGGGGCTTATGCGGCAATAACCGCAGTACTGCCATCCATGAAAAAAGATAGAGACGGCGCCATTATAGTCATGTCATCTGATCAAGCGTTAATCGCTAAGCCTAATTCTTTTGCTTACAATTTAAGTAAAAGTGCATTGGCTTCAATCGCTAAAACCACTGCTCTTGATTACGCAAGCTTTAATATTCGCGCCAACGCGGTGTGCCCTGGGACTATTGAAACGCCTTTGTATCATCAGGCAATTGATCAATATTGTACCAAGTCGGGTGCTGATCCAACCGAGGTTCATCAACAAGAAGCCAACCTTCAACCATTACAACGACTTGGCCAGCCAGAAGAAGTGGCTGAATTGGTTTTGTTTTTGGCATCTGACAAGGCTAAATTTATTACTGGCAGCCTACAAGTCATTGATGGTGGCTACACCGCACAATAACTAAACTTAAAGGGTTCATTAACTTATATTGGTATTAGCAGAAATTAAGCTAAGATTTATAGTTAGGCCTTGCAGTAAATGATGCTTTTTAAAATAATAATGCAACGCCACTTGTGTGTTGTCTATGCCAAAAATCATAAATTTTTAGGTTAATCACCATGTCGCTCTCTATTATTGATCCCCACTTACATTTCGTTGAGCGTAATCGAGGCAGTTATCATTGGTTACATTCTGATAACCCACCCTTTTGGCCTGATAAGTACTTACTTCAACATGACTTCTCACTTACTGATATTAATATTCAGCCTTCAACTACTGAACTGAATAAAAATTTTTCTGGTGAAAGTTTTAAGATAGCTGGGTTTGTACATATCGAAGCGGGCTTTGATAATAGTAAACCGTGGCGAGAGCTCGAGTACTTACAAACGGTAACCGCAGATAACTCAATGCCGCTAACAAGTCGAACTATTGCCTCGATTAACTTATTAGATGAGCCAAAATTATTTAAGCAGACCTTAGCTAAATTACAACAATACCAAAGTTTAATTGGCGTGAGGCAAATACTGGATGAGCAAGCGTTACTTATTTTAGCAGCACAAAATAGTCAAATAAATTTAGCAAGCCTCAATGATATTGCAGGCTTTATATTTGAATTGCAACTGCCCCTCGCTGATAAATACGCCACTGAAATTATGCCTATGTTATTGAAAACCCTGAGTCAACATCAGCAGCTGCGCTTTATTATAAATCACGCAGGCTTTCCGCCATTAGATCGTTTTGGTTTAACTGGGCAGCGATGGCAAAAAAATATGGCTACTTTAGCTAACTTTAGTAATGTGTTTGTTAAGTGTTCTGGGGCAGAGATGATTGCTAGAGATTATCAAATGCAATGGTTTACTGAGATAGTGGCTGATTGTATCAGTTTGTTTTCAATCAGCCGTGTGATGTTAGCGAGTAATTTTCCTTTGTGCTTGTTGAGTAATAAAACCTACAGTAAATACTGGCAAGACATTGTTGCATCGCCCTTAATAAAACACGGCTCTAGTGAGCACAAAAAAGCATTGCTACATGATAATGCTTCACGTATTTATCAACTTTAACGCTTAATTGATGACTGAATAATTAAACGTTAACCTTAATGATTTTATGTTTTTTTGACTCTGTTATATAATGACTTTACTGGGCTATTACTTAATTACCACATGAGGTGATTTTTTCACAATCGCATCATTAAGTTCAATACCAATACCTGGCACTTCAGTCACTTCAAAGAAACCGTTAACAGGTTGTGGATCTTGTAAACACAGTTCGCGGTTCCAGTCTTTAATCGCATAAGTGTGATGTTCATGAATTAAAAAGTTAGGAATAGCCGTTTCTAAATGTAACGAGGCGGCGGTTGCCACAGGTCCACCACAAACATGGGCTTGTATACGAATATCGTAAACATCGGCGTAATCACACACTTTCTTAGCTTCAGTGAAACCACCACATAAACCGACATCAGGTTGTAACACATCAATACTTTGATCTTCAAAATAAGGTCTTACATCCCAACGGTGATATAAACGCTCACCACCGGCAATAGGGACATTAACATTATCAGACACTTTTTTATGAACCGCAGGGTTTAGATAGTTAACAGGCTCTTCATACATCATACAGCCAACTTCTTCAACTATCCGCCCCATTTGAATAGCAGACGCTGCTCCCATTAAGGAGTGCGATTCAAAAATAATATCAACATCATCACCTACTGCATCACGAATTGCGCGTAACCTATTACCAAACAGACGCATTTGGGGTTTAGTAAAAAGTTTAGTACGATCAAAAGACGAGCTACCATCAGCGTTATATACGATAGGATCGACTTTTACTGCGTCATAACCTTGTGCTATGGCTTTTAATGCGGCTTCGGCATACTGCTCAGGCTCTATTAATTTATTAATTTCACTGTCCCAATCAAACTGTAATTGGCTCGCGTAGGTGCGTAATTTGTCATTCACTTTACCTCCAAGTAATTGATAAACCGGCACGCCAAGGGCTTTGCCTTTAATGTCCCATAAAGCGGTATCAATAGCACTCATTGCTGAATAAAGAACAGGACCTCCTCCTAAGCCCCAGAAGCTCTCACGTAACATGCGTGACCACAATAATTCGGTATTAAAAGGGTTGAAGCCGATAAGTACTGCTTCACTAATTTCTTTAATCATGGCTGCAGCAGCACTATGTCCCCAGTCATACGCTAAACCTGCCTCACCAACACCAGTAATACCTTCATCGGTATAAATACGGACGAACACAGGGTTCCATGCCGTTCGTTTTGGGCAATGGATATCAAACACTTCAACATGGGTAATTTTCATAGATTTCTCAATTATTATCAGGAGAGTTTAGGCTCAGTTTATATCGTTTTATCTCAATATGTGTCGTTTTAACTTGTACTAAGACGCAGAGCACTGTGTGAACACATAGGTTAATCGTATGCACTTAGAAATAAAAAGACTAATATAAGCTAATTAATAACCCTATTAGTGATTCTTAAAGGTTTTTATTACTGGATTATCTTAGTTATAGGGCAAAACTTGGGTCACTACGGTAGACTCGGCGCAACATTGCTGGCCAGGCTTTTTGACCACCTGTTTCACCTGAGTGAACAATATTTGCTTGCGCTTTAATACCGTCAATAATACTTTGTGGGGTATAAATAGGTGTCATGCCAGATGCCTTAATTTGCAACTGTATTTCACACGCACGGGTTAAATCATACATATGCATAAACGCATCACCTATGGTTTTACCTAGGGTTATTGCACCATGATTACGCAGTAACATAAAGTTTTTATCACCTAAATCAGCTTTTAATCGAATTTTTTCAGCATCATTCACGGCTAACCCTTCGTAATCATGATAACTCATCGAAGCTAGAGCAAACATCGAATACTGGCTCAAAGGTAACAAGCCTTCTTCAACACTGGCAACGGCGACTGTTGCATTAGTATGCAAATGCAACACACAAGCCTCTTCATGTCTAGCCTCATGAATAGCGCTGTGAATAGTTAAACCTGCTGGGTTAATGTTAAAGTGGCAATCTTTATCAATGATATTACCGTCGATATCTATTTTAACTAAATTTGAGGCAGTAATTTCTTCAAATGCTAAACCAAACGCATTAATTAATAGATGTTCTGTTCCTGGTATACGCGCAGTTATATGAGAGTGAATGAGGTCGTCCCAACCGTGCAGATACAACAAGCGATAACAAGCGGCTAAGTCAACGCGAACTTGCCACTCTTCAGTCGATACTTTATTTTGTAAATCAGGTTGTGGTATTTGCAGCATTAAAGTCATTCACTTTATATTAAAAATAGTAATCTTATCAATTTTACCTGATCACTAAGGAAAAAATAAAGCGGTTTATATGATGGCTTTTAAAATGGCCGATATTAATAAAACAAAAACTAATATGGGAATGATCTTTGCGTAAGTTTTTTGTTGTTTGTCACTCATCGGTTTTGCAAATTTTTCACCCAATATCACCATCAAAAAAACAGCAAAAAATACAAAAGCTAATATAATTATTAAGGTCATTATTCTCTCTTTAACGTAGTTTTAGATACCTAGTTTTAACAAAATCAATTACCATAAACAACCGAACAATTTACGATGCTATAACGTTATGCAACAAACCGATAATTTTTATCAAAAACGTCGTTTTATTATAAAGTTAGGCAAAGCTTTACATAAGCTTGGCTCGACTGCATATCGTCTTGAAGATAGTTTATTATCCATTGCAAGGTTTTTAGAGCTTCGTGCCTCGTTCATCATAACACCAACAGCCTTGACGTTTATTTTATCTGATGATGAAGATGATCAACAATACAATCACCTAGTTAGAGTTAGTCCCGGTGATATAGACCTTGGTTCACTTGCTAGAATTGACGAGTTAGTCGATGAATTAATTAGTGGCCAACGCACACTCGAAGAAGCCATAGATCGTTTAGCAGAGGTTAAAAACAAACCTGCTCCTTACGGAACTTTATTATCATTTCTTGCTTTTGGTGCTTCAAGTGGTGCCTTTGCTATGTTAATGAACACCAGTTGGCATGATGTATTTTGGGCAACGCTCTTAGGATGGGTAAGTTGTATATTTGTTCTATGGGCGGAAAGGTCACGACGTATGTCTGACTTACTTGAACCCATTTCAGCCATTATCGCCTCTTTACTGGCTTCTGCTATTTCAATTATTGACCCAAGTATCAATATTCCTATGGTGATCCTCTCCAGTATTATTGTATTTATTCCTGGTCTGTCGTTAACAGTTGGCCTATCAGAGCTGGCTGCTCGTCACTTAATGTCTGGTACTGCCCGAATTATGGACAGTATTATGGTGTTATTTAAGCTGTATTTTGGTGCGGTATTAGGCATGGCTTTGGGTCAATTATTATGGGGGCAAGTAATTTTTGTTCACCCTGATACTATGCCTGTATGGACTTCATGGGTTGCGGTAACGACTTTATCTGCAAGCTTGGTTATTCTTTTTAAGGTGAGATTAAAAGATGCTCCTTGGGGCATGATTGCAGGTTATTTAGCCTTTGGTGTGAGTATTTGGGCAAGTAGTTACCTAGGTATTGCCTTAGGCGCTTTTGTTGGCGCTTTTGTATTAGGATTATACAGTAATTTATTTTCTCGAATAATGAATTTGCCGTCGAGCATTGTAAGGCTGCTAGGCTTAGTTGTTTTGGTACCCGGTTCAAAGGTATATATTGGCCTCAATAGCGCTGTATCAGGTCAAAACATGATTAATGTTCCAGACCTTGGATCACAAACTTTTTTAATTTTTATGTCGTTAGTCGCCGGCATTATTTTTTCTAATGCGGTATTACCTCATGGTAAAACCTTGTGAGTTTACCTATTTTACAGGTGTAAGCTACATTCAAGTAGACTAATTAATTAGTCTACTACTTGTAAATATACCAGTGAAATTAATCTAGAAGACTTCACTTTAAGCACGACCTTTATATCTGAGTGTATTTTTCACTAAACACTTCAATAACTGAGTACTTATTAATAAACGTGAAGATAAACCTCTTGGTTAAAAGTGGTGTTGATACCAACTTTTATTCTAAAATTTTGTTACTAATTTGTACAAATACGCTAACTGCTTAATTTATCTAAACAATAACCTTATTGATAATTATTATCATTAAGGTTATTATAAACACAGTTAAATAAGGTTAATTTTTTTAGAGATTTATATGTACGTTTGTATTTGCAACGGTATTACTGATACCCAAATTGAAGCAGCTATAGATAATGGCGCAGAAACAATGAGAGATCTAAGTAACGATCTCAACATTGGTTCGCAGTGTGGTAAGTGTTGCCAGTGTGCAAAACGTGTAATGAATAAAAAATTAATACAAATCGCGGAACTACAACCACAAGTTGCTTAGGCATTACTAATATTCACTTATTTGAAATTAGAGTGTCAATTTAGTTAGCTAATTGGACAATAATTTTATTAATAATTAGTTAGTTAATAACTATTAATAATTAAGCCATCATTGATTGCAAGTAATTTTCAATACCAGAATGGTTAATAATATACTGTTGAGATTCGATCCAATCAATTTGTGATTCAACATTCTCTAATAACCCCTCTGCTAAATCTCTACTAATATAGTCTTGTACTTGTTCACTCTCGACAATTAAATTTTGATAAGCTTCTCGCGAAATATATTCAAGATCCATATTAGATTGCAACATTTCTGCAGCATGCTCACCAATAAATAAGCGTCCAAGATCTTGTAAATTCGGTAAGCCTTCTAAGAAAAGAACACGTTCAATTATAGCATCTGCATGTTTCATTTTTTCTATTGAAATTTTATAGTCAGCCTTGTTAAGTTTTTCTAAGCCCCAATTTTTGTACATTCGAGCATGAAGAAAGTATTGGTTTATGGCGATGAGTTCTACCGCTAAAGCACCATTAAGTAACGCTATAACTTTTTTATTGCCTTGCATTATAACTCTCCTTAATCTGGTAAGTGTTGACCCATATAAGATTGGATATAATTTTGTAATCCAATTTTATCAATAAGTCCTATTTGTTTTTCCAACCAATAAACATGATCTTCCTCAGTATCTATTAACAGTTTTTCCAACATTTCGCGGCTTTGATAGTCTCCTTCACTTTCACACAAAGTAATAGAGGCTTTCAAGGCGGCTACAACTTCCATTTCTAATATTAAGTCATTGGCTAGCATGCTAGGTACATCTTTTCCTATTAATAAATCTCGTCGAGATTTCAGATTAGGGGTGCCCTCTAAAAACAAGATACGTTTAATTAGTGCATCGGCATGCGTTATTTCTTCTTGCATTTCATGATCAAGTTGTTGGCAAAGTTTATCTAATCCAAAATCCTCGTACATTCTAGAATGAATAAAATATTGATCTATGGCTGCTAATTCGTTGTGTAATAATCCGTTTAGACTCGCGATTACTTTTGGGTTACCTTTCATGCTGAACCTCTATAAATTAATAATAAAATTAAGACTCTTCTAAGCGTAGTAGAAAGGCGCTAATATATCTAATGTAAATCTCAAAAAAATATTACTAAGTATCTATTTTATAAGTGAAAATCATTTGTATTTGCATTGTTTTTTTTAGTTATAAAACAAAGTAATTTACGAATATAAACTCATTCAATATTGAAGTATGAATTCAAAAAGAAGTTTTATTATTAATGAATAATTAACTTGGTAAATAAGTTAGTAAATAACTTAGTAAATAATCAATGACGGAGTCAATAAAATTGAAGAGGGGCTGAACTTAACGTTTACAAATTGAGCTACCTCGAAGGTTAATAACTAAATAAGCTAGCACTGACCAGTCAATACTAAAATACAGGGGGTCTATAAACTAAATATAACAATGCTTAAGGTTGACTCATTAATATAATAATTTAAATAGGTCATTTAGCCATCTAAACCTCTAAAACATTGCAAGATATAACAAATCAAGATACAGTAGGCCTTTAAGCTTTTGAGTTAACGAAGATGGTTAAAATCCGTCACTGTGCCCGCAACTGTGAATGAATAAGTACTTTTGATAAATATAAAAGTATCTGTTCAAAGTCAGATAGCTAGCTCACTAAGCATACACTTATAACCGTGCGGGAAAACACGCTATTTATTATGTCTACACTCATCAACGTCTCTCAGTTAACCTGGAAGATTAACAATAAATATATCCTAAATAATATAAACTTTGACGTTTGTAAAGGTGAAATAATAGGTATTATCGGCCCTAATGGGGCTGGGAAAACATCGCTACTTCGCTGTTTAACCAACCAAACTAACTTACTCAATGACAAAAACTTACGTGGTAGTATTTTTTTAAAAAAACGTGATTTAACATCCTATTCAAGCAAACAAATAGCTAAACACTTTGCCATTGTTATGCAAAAAAATGAGACGATTTTTGCTCTTTCGGTTAATGATGTTATGAAAATGGGACTTTTACCGCATAAACCGCTATTTGCTTTTGATACCGACCATGACAAAGCACAAATATTATTAGCCTTGGATAAAGTAGGTCTTAAACATGAAGTTAATCATAACTTTAATGAGCTTTCAGGCGGTGAACAACAACGCGTATTAATTGCTCGAGCATTAGTGCAATCTAGTCAAATTTTAATTCTCGACGAGCCAACAAATCATCTAGATGTATATTATCAGCATCAAGTATTACGATTAGTAAAACAGCTTAACCTCACCGTTATTATGACTGTACATGATCTTAATTTAGCCAGTTTATATTGCCAACGTTTACTTTTATTAAATCATGGTCAACTACTTGCAGATGGCTCACCAACTGAGGTGCTTACCCCCGCTCAATTACAACAAGTCTTTGGCCTGCCTTGCAAACAAAATATTGACCCTGTTAATGGTGCAACACAAGTATCTTTTTATTTACCCGAGCAAGAATCTCCATCTAAAAAAGTAATGGTAGTTGATCATGTCTAAGCTAGCCCTTACTTTTATAGCTCTTGTCTTGTTAATGGTGTTATCTGTTGTTATGGCCATAACCTTTGGTCCAGCCAGTATTAATACCTCTGAATTAATGAGTTGCTTATTTGCTACATGCAATAATTCAATAGTCAATTCTGTACTTTGGCAAGTACGTATACCACGTGTGTTAGTGGCACTCGTTGCAGGAATGGGTTTAGCTATTGCTGGTGCAATATTACAAAATACCACCAGAAACCCACTCGCAGATCCTTACCTTTTTGGCATTGTCTCAGGAGCAGGATTAGGTGCAACAATTGCCAATATAACCTTGGCAGATAGCCTGACTATAGCACTACCACTAGCGGCTTTTTTAGGCGCTTTATTTTCAGTACTCATTGTCGTTTTTATAGCAAAAGTATTACAGCAGATGGAGCAACTTCTGCTAGCTGGTGTAGCGGTGTCATTTATGTTGGCGGCTATTACCCAATTTATTTTATATTTTGGAGAACCTTTTGCCACTAATAGGGTGATTTTTTGGTTAATGGGTAGTCTAGCGCGCGTAGAAATGATTAACTTTTATGTTATTACTAGTGTTCTGATGCTTGTTATTATCTGCGTTATTGCCTTTCATAGGCAAATTGATGCGCTATTACTCGGTGATGACAGTGCCAGTAGTTTAGGGGTAAATGTTGATAAACTGCGTTTATTAATGTTGGGGCTTTGCGCTGCATTAACAGCCACCATCGTTGCCTATTGTGGTGGTATTGGTTTTGTTGGTTTAATGATACCGCATATTGTCAGACACCTTATTGGCGTTACCAGCCTCAAACTAATACTTGGTAGTGCCTTAATTGGTGCAATATTTTTAATCTGGGTTGATGTGATTGCACGATCATCGCTACCTCATGCAGAAATCCCCATCGGTATTATTACATCTGCATTGGGTAGCCTATTTTTCTTGTTTATCATGTATCGCTCTCGTGCGGTAGCCTAAATATTTAACGTTAACGTATAAAAAGTAGTAGAGATAATCTAATGACTGATAAAAAAATAACTGATGACGAATTAGCCAATAATCATAAAGCTAGAATGCAAAAGCTCAAAGCAAAGGTTGACTCACGTATTGACGATGCTACCGACGAGCGAGGCTTACTTATTGTTATTACAGGTAATGGTAAGGGCAAGAGTACTTCAGGTTTTGGTACTGTTGCACGCGCGGTTGGTCATGGTCTTAATGCTGCTGTTGCACAATTTATTAAAGGTACTTGGGCATGTGGTGAACGGCAATTACTTGAAAATGCGGGGGTTAAATTCAGTGTCATGGGTACAGGTTTTACTTGGAATACTCAAGACAAAGAAAAAGACATTGCCGCTGCTAAAGCGGTTTGGATAAAGTGCAAAGCTTTATTAAAAGATCCGAACATAGATCTTGTGTTGCTTGATGAAATGACCTACATGCTCTCCTATAAGTACCTTGATTTAGATGAAGTTATTGAGGCGATAACGCATCGCCCAAAACACCAGCACGTTATTATTACTGGTCGTGCCTGTCATAGAGCTATTATCGATTTAGCAGACACAGTGAGTGAAGTACAATCGATAAAACATGCCTTTGATAATGGCATAAAAGCACAAAAAGGTATTGATTGGTAGTGATGTGAAGTGATTTTAAATAAGTAAATAATGGCTAATATTATCAAATATTTTACGATTTAACTTTGTGATTTAACACCAATAACTATAACTATAACTATAACTATAACTATATGAAATCAAAATACTTAATTTTTATGCTAGCGTTAACGTTAATATGCTCAGTTTCGTTTGCGTATGCTATAACACCTAAAAAACCTAGTATTATTGCGCTTGCACCACATATTGTTGAAATGCTCTATGATATAGGCGCTGGTGAGCAGATTATTGGTACAACTACTTATGCTGATTA
>Ga0115008_10001058_pt1 | contig 21892 bp, 10 predicted proteins | sample FraStrMetagenome_FD_87164 | JGI IMG/M metagenome (GOLD analysis project Ga0115008, IMG submission 87164) | Marine eukaryotic phytoplankton communities from Arctic Ocean - Fram Strait ARC3M Metagenome | ecosystem: Environmental > Aquatic > Marine > Oceanic | place: Fram Strait | collected...
GGAACTTATGTTGGTCATTCGGCTAAATCAATTGTATTGGAAACTCAGCTTGAATCTTCAAATATTGCTTGACATGTAAAATCTCTAACTAATTATCACTTTTCAGAAGTCCAAGTCCTGCACACTGATTCTTTATATGTCAAGTACTTTTTATATATTACACACTACACGACTACGAGTACGACGAGACGAGTACAAAATGTATTAATAACAGTAACATCATCTCCCGAAAAGTCGACTCTAAAATAATGTGTGAGAATGTATCGAGACCGAGACACATCATAAATCATACATGCACTATCAACAAACACACAAACACACATTCGAAAACAAAACATCCAAATAATTCAACAACATCCACAACCATAAACAAACACCCCGTACCATGGATCTTCAAGCCATATTAGACGAAAGCAGCTCCGACGATGAAGAAGCGACGAACAGTAGCATTGGCATTGGAGGAAGAAACAACAATAATCATCGACAGAATACTCATACCAGTGGATACCTTCATCGTGAAATGGCAGATTTGATCCTAAACTCGCCAAGTAGCAACGGCTTGATGAAAGATGATGTATCCGATAACGATGATTGGACAGCGACACCGACATTCGAACAGCATTTGACTCGCATGGGGACAAACAATAACAATACTTGTGCTAAGCATAATGCAGAGGATTGGGCAGTGCTTCAAGCCATTTTAAATGAGGAAGAAAGCGACGATGATAAGGATGAGGATGATGACAAGGATGAGGATGAGGATGATGTTGATTTAAGAGTTGGGATGTCAACTTCATATGATGAAGATGAGGATACCATGTTGTATTTGAATACTTCTACTTCGAGGAATATGACAGTGAATTCGATTTTACAAAGTATGGAATATGATGATGATGAAGTAGATGGCGAGGGGGATGATCACTCATTGGGTTTGATTAGTATGACAAGTGATTTACAGACGCGAGGGCGAGTGGCTAACAGCAGCATTGGTATGGCACAGAGGAGACGAGGAGATTATGCCGGAGATATTTTACAAAGTCTAAGCGAAAATGATGGCGGGGGAAGTGACTATATTGATCACCGAGATGCATCGTTCTTTGCTGAATATAAGGGTCTTGTGATGAGTCAAGAAAATTCACCGTCGCCATTGAAAAACAAGTCGACTTCTGAGGCATATCCCATTCTGGATGACGATGAAGATGGAAGCTACGTCATTACCAATAAATCAGATTTCAGTCCTACTTTCGATCCTAAAGATAGTAGCTCATTGCAAATGGATAAACCTTTGTCATTATCCAAGTATTATGGAGAGGAGGATGTACATAATATTGACATGCAGTTTTCGTCGAAGGCAATATCGCAAAAAATGAAAGGGCAATCGATTTTACAAAGAGCGGAGGCATACGAGCAGACTTTACTCAAGTCAGGATGTCGTGACTTAGTATCGCCGCTAATGGTTAAAAGAAAAATGAAGCCAAAAATAGAGCTTCGAACAAGATCCCGAAGGTCGTCAATGAGCCTGCAGTCTGACTCAAATGGAACATCTTCAATATCCAACTTCTCAACAAATAGTGGATCCACAAAATACAATATTTCAGGAATTGTCGAAACTAAATCAATACCCAATATCTCTGAGGAGCTCAAGTATCTAAGACGAAAGCAAGTTATTGGTCTACCAACCGCTGTAGCGTTAAATTCAAAATTTATTGCAATAGGTACACAGAAGGGTGTCATACAAGTATTTGATTTATTCGGCTCTGTTCGCCAGCGCTTGGTTAAAGCAACAACTGAAGAATATGGATCAGTGACGACAATTGATTTATCGTATAGCGGTGATACTATAATCGCGGGGTACACAAGCGGCATTGTCATATGGTGGGACGTCATCACAGGGAAATCAATGAAGAGCATATCAGATATGCATCATTCCCCAATAACTGTGGTGAGATTCATAAATGAGGCCTCTATAATATCCGTCGATGCTTCTGGTCTCGTATACAAATTTAATTTCACGAAATCAGTTGTTTGGACATCATACGGAGTTGACTCCGAGTGTCTTCTGGATGGAACGGCAGGACAAATACTATCAATGCATGTGCTCCCATCTCTTGAAACTTTAAAATTGACACCAGATGAAATTACAACTCATGTTTGCCGAAATTTGACTTTGATCGCCTTATCTTCTGAGAGGAGCTCATTTGCTGTTGCTGTTGAACCCAGTATAAATGTATTACATCGATGGGCACGGCGGACGGATACAGAAAAAGCTAATGGTGGAAAGTCGCACGTCAATAATTATTTGCCTTGTCTCGCGTGGGGTTGGGGACTAATACCGGGAGGTGGAGCAGCATGTAATCCAATCCTTGCTCGTGCATGGGATTTGTCGATTCAATTCCTTCGCGCGAACTTTCTTGAAGATGACAATCCAGAAATCGATGTGCTGTGGCCAGCGTTCGGTATCCACGACGAATTTGAAGTTTTGGCACCAGTGGTAGCGCTTGAATGGCTTGGCGAGAGAACAATGGTTTATTTGACTGCTGCAAATGAATTTACAGTTGTGGACACAGTGGTTATGAATTTGATTGAGAGGTTAGACTTCACATCGATGCAACTGATTTACGCGGAATTTTCTTTGACTTCCAGGAACGATGATAAAGGACAAAAAAACAGTAACTCGCAAGGCAATGCATTGAGTAAAACATTTTTAAATAGCTTTCGTTCCTACGATCAACGCCTTCTGGTATTGTGTCAAGAAGAGGTGAAGAGTATAGGGATTTTAGGTGTGAAACGGCGGATAGCGGCTCTTGAAAACGATGGAGAGTGGTTGCAGGCGCTCGCACTTGCACTTGATCATTATGAAAATGCAATCAAGTCTTTGGAAGATCGCAAACGTGCTGAGCCAGGTAAGGCAATAGCTAATGGAGAAACATGGTAAATTTTGCTTTCTTTTGACTAACTCAATTTTTCACAGGTGATTTTTCTCTTCACCCAGAATTTGTTATGTCGAAAAGCAAAATTAGTGACGAATCTTGGTTAGCAGGGCTCCTCATGCGATACGTCAATTTAGCAATTGAAAATGCACCTGATGCCTATCATAGTGAAGAATACTCCTCTTTTACAACATCGTCGTTTTTAGATCTTTCGCATAGCCATTTTCAAATGCTTGCTGGAGTGTGCGTTGATTTTTGCATTGTTACGAAGCGACTCGATTTGTTGTACGGAAAAATTTTTAGAAAATTCCAAGAAGCTGCTCAAGTGTCCATATTCTTCGATGTTTTGGAGCCTTATATTCTCAGCGATAGACTACGTTATATATCTCCTGCTGTCATGCCGGTACGTCTATGATATTGAACTTTTTCCGAAAAAAATTATTAACATTCTGTAGCATTTCATCGAGCATCATGTCGTAGCGAAGGATGTCACGGCAGTTGAAAGATCTCTACTCCACATGGATGGTAAGTTTTACGCTTTCTTTGTCATTCATATGTCAACTGTTTCTCCTCTCAATACTTTACTAGTAACAATAATGGACTTCCATTTGATTTTGAACATACTTCGCAAAAAGGAAATGTTTTCTGCTTTGGTGTATGTTTATACGCAGGGGCTTGACGACTTTCTTTCTCCACTTCAAATTCTAATGGACGCTACGTTTGATGCTGCTGTCGAATGTGATATTTTCAGAAAATGTTACTCCGAACCAACTTTAAATAAATTTGAAAGGTACGGTTCAAAGACCATACTTTTCCTACAGTATTCGTTGCGCAATAAATCTTTCCCACAAGGAAGGACGCTTCCTGATGGCCGTATTTTAAGTATTCGCTCGCAGCTCATGCATTTTCTATTGCGAGAGAATTATTCGCCGCTTTCTGAAACTAATGTACATGTCCATGCAACTGGATATAGATCGCAATCCTTTCCTTATCTCCGTATCCTTATTCTACTTGACTCAAAGTCGGTTCTTGAAACCTTATCTTTAGCTCTTGACTCTGCCGATGCTCAATTTGCCGGATCTTCGTACATGTCATCTTTTGATGGATTGGATGTGGAGGTTGACGTAGATCAGTTTGAACCATCAGATGCCGCAAAAAATATACAAGTCGTAAGTCCGTCAAAAGTGAAAGCTTTTAAAGATGCAGAAAGATTGAAGGATGATAGTGTACTGTGCCCCGATCGCCAGCTCTTGATTGGAGTGTTGTCATCGATATTTTTATCTGACAAGGATATTGATTCTGAGTCTCTCGGTGATTTTTTTGATTTCGTTGCGAAATACTTGGTGAAAGGTGTTATTAGAGTTCCGAAAAGCTTAACCACAAGAGTTCTTTCTCGTGTCGCACATGCACCAACAAATATACTATCAGCTCGTCGTGGTGCACAGGAAAAAGTTCTATCTCTACTCGAAGCGCTTCCGAGCAATTCCTATGATCGTAATGATTTTCTTTCTATTGTTGAAGATGCATCGATGAATAGGGCAGCTCTATTTTTGCACAAAACCAGAGACTTTGGGGGTGCATCGTCACCATCGTCACCTTCAAATAGTATTTTACATTTTATTCGAGCAATCGAATGTTATCTTGAAGATTACGATGAGGAATTTCGAAGAGGAGTATTTACTTTTATAAGAAATGAAAGCACTTATTTGCGTGGGGGGAAAGGTGACGCTTTGAGAAACGCACTTCGGGTGAAACTTCCACATCTTATTCAGCTTGATGTCGTTAAATCCGCTCTGATGATTGCTGACTTGTATATGGACCAGCTAGAAGAAGCGATCGACTCTTTATCAAGTGAAGAGCCAATGCAATACAATTTTTTTCAAGCTGTTTTTTCGGGTGAACTTGCAAAAGTAGATACGTTGTCATCGAATACGATTAAGGAAAGGTTTACTCCAGAGCATCAAAAAGCATACTTGGTTCTAATGGTCAAATTCGACCCTTGCATGATTTATCACTTTCTTACTTCAAGTGATGATTACGATATAGAGTTTTGCCTGAAACTCTGCCAAGATAACGAAATAGCTGATGCGTCAGCTTACCTTCTTGAAAGATCTGGTAATATACCAGGTGCACTGCAGCTGATTCTTCAAACTCTAGAGGAGCGCATGATGTCATTTAAGAAGGTTGTGCGAAATTCAGTGCGAGTTGATTCAGCGACCTTGGGTTATAAGGGTCGTAGGAAACTAACCAATGACATTGAGAAACAAAATGAAATAGAGATACGGGGTATAAAGCAGATGCTTTTTGCAGCTCTCGAGCTTTGCGAACGCAATTCTTCTACAGAACAAAGTGAAAATGGTCCTCAGCTTTGGTTCAATATTTTAGACCGTCTCATTTGCGCGAAGGGGTTCTTACGTCTCTCAAGAGAACTTCCACATCATTCCCATATTATTTCGTATGTGTTAAACGATTTACTTCAGCTGACAATGCAGAGAATGGTATCAAATATTTCATTGCCCGATCTGGTTCGTAAAATCACAACCGATCATAGAAGTAGCCGTCTTGGCGAATTCAGAGAGATGATAACGAGCATGCTAAGAACATACAGCCGCGAGCTCGTCGTATGCTCTAATGCTGCCGATGCAATGCACAGCGATCTACGATGCTTGTCTTTGAAGAAATTTTTTTTGAAGGTAGCACTCTTTGAATTATGCCCACATTTTTATGAGACTTTACTTACATCGTTTGTTATCTATGTATAGAGTCGAGGGTCTTTGGCTTCACACATGGCGGGCAAATCAATCGTTGCGACTAAGTTGTCATCGTCAAGGTTCCCTACGAAGGCTCGGATGAATGTGGAAGCAAATGGACACGTAGTTATTCTTGCGGATTCTAGCATGAACGACGCTATTGATGATAATGAGAGTGACGAGATTACAACACTTGTATTACGTCAATTACAAAAGAAGAGAGCTCGTCATCTATCGAGAAAGCGCACGTCACAAGGTCGCACTAAGTCAACCCTGAATATGATGACAATTCTAGATATTAAGTTTGAGGAAGGTGAAGTTTCAGAAGCCGTTATGAATGGCGGGCCTCGCCAAATCGGTCTTCTATCTGGGCCGCTAAACGTCGGTTGTTTTTACTAACAATGCGTTTCAAATAAATGATAACATTTATCCAAACCGATGTGGTGCCGGCTCCATAGAAGTGAAGTTAGGATCTTCTCTCTCCATATATCTATTTTTGTGTCCTGAGAAAGCATATGATTTAAGTCCGCTATACAATAATTACCAAAAGTTAGCCAACCAAGTGGAAATGCCTGGGGCAATTACTCAGAATGAGGGCAATTACTCATAATGAGAGAGCTCGTGATTTAAGAACATATAAAAAAATTGCTGCAATTCCACTCCGACCCAGTGACTGACGAAGAGGACGAGTTTTCACTATGGGATGATATAACTGTGAAGAGTAGATGTTAACGCAAGTATACAGTGTTGAAAATAATAAATACCCCAATACAGTCGAAAAAACTAAAAGTTGGGGGATTTTAAACATAATTTAGAGTACTAAAAGATGAAAGCAAATTTAGTCACGGAAGATTCCCCTTTCGCTTAAGATGTATTGCACAGTAAAGACACCCCACGGAGGGCCCATTTGTTGGGATATCGTTCCACGGTACACTTAAGGTTAGCATAAAAAATAAAGTAGCGATCTGTTCGTTGTGAGTACTTGTAAACAGGACATTCGTAAGGACCAATGGATCCATAACTTTCTTTTCTGGACTTTTCCTCGTCTTTCTTCGTCTTACCAGTCACGTACAACAACGGAAGCGGGACAAAAAGAACTTTGGGCTGGCTTTCTACGAGATTGCCTTCGTGGCGATTCCAAGCTGCTCCATCTAGAAAGAGACCATGTAGGTATATTCCATCTGAGGGTGGGGTCTTGACTAATTCCACTCTTTCCATTGTTGTAACTTCTGTGTGATAAACAACATCATCGAGCGCCCATTTTTCGGATTTATGCTTTCTTGTTACTTCCTGTTTCATGGCAGTAAGACATCCGTTTGGGTTGAAAAATCCTGTAAGCCATAAACTATTCGGTCGACCGTTGTTGAGCCAATTTCTATATTGATCGTCTCTATTCATCAATGAGGAAAACCATAGCCCGAGAGTTGGAAGTCTCCAACTGAATTCGTCTCCTGTTAATGTGTTCTCCCAATAGTATGGAACTTTTGCATCAAAAATGCTATCAAGAGTTTCCTGAAGCTCCGCAGTCATAACTACTTCGCCCTTAATCGCCAGTTGTAGTTGCGTCATTGTAAATCTTATTTTTGTAAAAACAGACTGCAACCGTTGAATTTCCTGGTATAGAAAAATGTTCATTGGCACAGACATTCCCCCAAACTTTCTAATCTTCGACTTATAATCATCTTCAACATAATCGTCTGGCAAACGAAATAATAAATCCGAACACTTTTTGTAAACTACATCTTCTCTAGATACGCCTTCTCCTCCATCACCTCCTTTCGGCTGTGTTTCTCCTAAGGTCTGAAAGAGTGCTACCGCTTCCTTTACTCGAAAAGTCAAATCGGCGTTTGGATGAAGGCCAAACATTTCTGGCGAATCAATCTCGGGCAAACTTTCGATGAACTTTCTATAGTCCTGAAAATCTGTGAAAGATGGAACTTTATATTGAAAGTCGTTCGGAATCTTATAAATTGGGGATGAAGGATTATAAACATATCCTTCTTCACATGTCTTTGCGGTGAGCCACTCCTCGGTGTAAGTCCTGTTACGATAAATCGAATAATTTCAGTCATTAAAATAGAGAAGTTCGGAAATTTTAAAATCAGGATACCTGAAAAGTCGAACATCTAGACTATCAGTTATTTTCCCTCCATACTGCACTGCTGAAACCATATACTGAAAAGTCCCCCAACTTATTGGTCCATTATACAGATGTTTCTCCAGAAAAAGCATACAGCTTTGAAGGTCGCCATTATTGTACTCATAGGGTATGCACCAACCCAACGGTCCAAATTTCCGGCGTTCTTGAACAACGCTGTGAAGAAAACAAAGACCAAATAATAGCTGTCGCCATTGCGCAGTATCTACTCTTTCCAACTTATCTTGATCAACTAAAACTCCGGGTGTGTAGCTTCGAAGTAAACCCGCTTTGAGTCCTGCTGGAGGTTCGTTCGTAACCTTTATACTCATTTGTAATAGCCCAAGAGGAAATTCAGGATGAGGCAATGCCGTTATAAATAATCTAAAATTCGGATCCATATTTGGTCGAAGTTTTGCGATTATACTCTCCATATCATTCATTAAACCAAGCCCAAGCTCGCAATTTTGGAGGAGAACCCAGGTGCCATTGACTACTCCAGAGTTTATAGCCTTCACCGCAACCGGCTCTTGCCCCTCACCAAGTGAGATAACTGCTGGCGCCGGTAGCTTCTTCTTCCTACATAAAGTCTCAATACTATCAGTGGGATCGTCACCCCGACTGAGCAAAAAAACAACAGGGATATCTGGAGACATGGCTTCATAAACCATTTCCATCGTGTCGGTTACCGGCTCAACATATGTCGGGCCCATCTGCTTCGTTGCGCGAATAAATTCTCGTGAGGCCAAGATGCTACGATCGAGTCTAAGACAGCGTACGAGTAACAATCGCAAGAATGGCCCAATATCAGGTTGGTCCAAGATAGATTGTTCGTAGTCCGGTATGATCGACTGTTCTGGTTCATTATCTTCATACCATCGTTTCCAAGTCAATTCATTTGAATTCATATCACTTACTAAGTTTGAAAAAAAATTGTTGCTATTACTCAATTCCACAACATTCAACCAAACATCATTGCTCATCCACTGAAAAGGTTTTTTTCGAACACTATTTATATCCAACGCAGCACCTCCTCTTAGAAATAACGTCACATCTGACGATTTGAGGAGACCGGCAGCGACAAGAACCTTCATTGTCACCAAAAGTATGAAGGTCATCTTGTCTTTTTCGTATAGGCCTCGATTAATGTATCGATAAGTTATGTACGTCATCTTTTCAATAATATTTGAGACTCGCTTACTAGAGAATGCGGCCTTTTCTGCCTCATCCATCGAACGCATGAAGAGTTCGAGAAATTGTTGCAGACTTGTCTGGTACATCACATTAACTAAGCTCATCTCCACTATGCTGAAGTATAAGACTGACCCGCGCGTAGCTGCAGGGCGAAACTGCTCTCGCTTCTCCGCAATATTCTTTCTTGTTTCATCCGCAGCAACAAGCTTAGCATTAACTTCTGCTGCCTTCGACTTCGTATTCGCTAGAACTTGGATAAGCTCTTCGTCCTCGAGAAGGTCGCCTGTATTACTCGTCAATCGATCAAGAAGACTTGCATCAAGTTGCATGAGGCTTTTCGTGTTAGCATTTACCTCTTCTAGGACTTGGTTCAGTTGCTCTTCGAGTGCTTTTTGTTCTTTCCCTATTACTTTACCCAGAAGTTGTTCTTCCAAACCCTTTTGTGTTACTGTAAAATCAATAAGTGTGGTTTTTGCTTGGAGCTCTGGACTGAAAGAAGGATTTGGCAATCTCGTTATGAAGTACATCATGAAATTATCATCAAAATCCATCAACTTGTCGCTAACGTTGATGAACTTTCGTTTCCCTTTACGGACGATTTGCTTTTCCATCACAGGATCTAACATTGGATCAATTTCATCTTCGACCCCAACCACGACTAGACTTTTTCCATCGCTCATGCAGAATTCGAGCTTGTCTTTCAATTTGGAGTCAGAAATTTCAACCAAGTTTTGTCCATTCCACGACGGTAGCCTATCAACTTCCTTGTTCCTGATCCAATTAAGCGCTTGTCCTTGTGGATCAATAAGAAGCGGAAACCTTGTACTTTTCGTAACCAAAATACCATTTTGTGTCGACAAGAAGTCTGTGGGTAGACCTTGCATGTTCCAGTCTCCGATGGTGCCAATATCTACTAAAAATGAAATAACATCAAGATTTTCTGTAACGGGGACACTTCTATCTTTGCAATCCTTCGTGAATCTTTCAAATATCATGCTTTCACGGAACTGTTGATTGAATGGACCACAATAACTAACGAAGGCACAACCAATTGCGCAGTCACCGACAAGGCGTGTCTTTTGATCACTAAAGTTAGCAGCGTCTTCAGTCCAACGTTTTCTCTCTCCTGCTAAACCATTTATAAGAGCAGAGGCTTGATTCATTTTCTTTTGCAACGAAATTGCACCTTCTTCTATACGCCGTTTTTTACTCATTTGCGCATCAAAAAGTTTTTGTAGCCCGGCCAATTTCTTCTCGCAACCTTGCAGTCTTTCTTCAGCTTGAGCGAGGGCCTTATTGGCAGCTTCCATCTGTGTTTCGGCAATCGCAAGAGCTTCCATTTTTGGCTTTACAATTTTGCTTGCTTCGTGATAAAATTTCATTGCTCTTACATAGGTACACAATCCTTCAGCAGCTGTACTTGCATTTTTTGCAACAGCGGGATTAAATTGCTCAATGTTGACATACGCGGAAAGAAATTCAATAGTCTCGTCATTCATGCAATCTTTACCAGTATTGCCGAATTCAACAAGCTGACCAAGAAAATGAGGATTGCTCATCATTTGCAGTGCTTGCTTGAAACTAGGTTCAATCCACGTGATTCCAGTTTTGGCTACATTAATTTTACATTCTTGTACTTTGCTTAGCGGCATTTGAAAAAGAATTAAAACACAATCAAATACGAGTTTGATTATATCACTGGGATTAGCCAATTTTTTTATTTCCCCGATATGCGCTGGTTTAATGCTATTGATAGCACTGTTTGCTTCATCTACAAACGGCTGCGCCTTGGCAAGATCTTTCTCGCAGCTCGCTCGTTCTGCACTAATTCTAGCTGCATCTTCTTCACACTTTGCCTTAATCTCGGCGACTTGACCCCCCTCCTGTTTTGCTTCCGCTGAGCTTCCCTCTAGAACTCTCAGCATTCTATTGGTATCGATTGTTGCCTTTTCGAGTTTTTCTTGCTCTTTTGCCAAAACAACTTTCATTGCTTCGACATCTTCGGCCCCTTGGATTAACTTATCAAGACCCAACTTAACGCGTCCTTCCTTTTCTTTCAAGGCTCTCAATTTTGATTCATACATTTTCTTATACGCTGCAATAAAGCTTAAGTAACTTTTTGGTGTTTGATAAACTTGCCGTCTCATGCTCCTAAAGTATTGATCTGCAACTTCCATCACCATTTTGTGAACCATGCCCATATGAGTCATCACGGATTGCTTAGTCGCATCGTCACATTCTAATGGAAAATCTTTTATAAAACCTTGGCTGACACTGACTAGTGCTTCCTCTGGCCAAGGAAGGAACCAGTCTATCGTAGGAGCGCTGAAAAGCGCTGGAAATTTTCTAGCTCTCAGAGGAAATTTATGATTCATAGGAGACATGCAAAGTACTATATGAAGATTATCTCGAACACAATCTGTAAAATACTGTTTGAGATTGTCCGATGTCTCTTCCTGTCCTGGTCTATCCCGAAGAAAGTCCAATCTTAAGTCGGCGGTCATTGCCATCATTTCGTCCTTAGCGAATAAACCTGGAACTTCACCTGTCGAAAGGATAGAGTTTATTGTTTCTAGGAAGACCTCCTCTTTAATTTCGCTTTCTGTGAATAAGAATGTTGTCGGCTGTCTTTTGTGACCAGCACTTTTGTACAACTCTCTTATGTCGTCCAACAACGAATTTGTGTTATATTGTTTGGTAAGAGTTATTTGAAAGCACATCGCTCTTGAAATAAAGGACGCTAGCCGAGTCAGACTTTGTTTACCGCTTCCACCGACACCTACAAGTAACGCACTACCACGTGGCATTTCTAGGAGACGGTTGATCCTAAGCATATGTTTCAGAGCATCTTCAAAAAGAACGAGCTCCATCTTTTTCGCGGGATTCTCTTCATTGTATTTTGAAAGAAATTCATATGCACGCCCTCGTATGCTTTCCAAAGTACCACCATCCTCATATATTTTTGGAGCTTCTTCTATGAGGACTTCATCCTCATCATAAATATCGTCACGAAGGAAGTTGACCATGTACTTCGTCTTTTTGCACGCACTATCGTAAAGGTCTTCTGTGAAAAGTTCCGTGCCTATTTGCCTCGCAAACGTTTCATAATCTCCCTTATCTTTATTACTTGTTAGTTTGTCACTGAAAACTCTATCACATTCATGCTTCCAAATACCCAAGAGCATATTCTGAGGCGTGAACCCTTCAAGTTTCCCCTGCTGAGCTCGAAAACCACCATTGCTGATGGATTCTTTCGGTGTCAATAATATACCTTGGAAAACTCTACTTAAATCTCTCATATTAAAAATATAATGAAATTTGGCAGGTGTGGGAAGCATTTTTAATTTTATCATATTCCACAGTTCGATTGTAGCCTTTGTGAGCTTGCTCACGCTATCTAATGTATTCACGTCGAAGTCGGTAGTCGTAAACCGACCATCAAGCATTTGACCATAAATATCGTTGATACTCGTGATACTTGGAAGGACAAGATTGAATATAAAGAAGTTTCTTTTCAGTCTATTTGGAATATCGTTTTTTCCACCGCCGGGATGTTGCATATCTGCAAGAAATCGAAGATCTTCGCAGATTTTGAAGTCTCCACGCTTATCTTTATCAAGAAAGAAAAATCCACCTTGCTCAACAGATAGACGAATTAACTCAAGTGTTGTCTGGTCACCCCATGTATTGACTTCTGGCATAGATACGTCATCGAAAAATATTGTCATTTCCTTACCATTAGGAGGCCCAAAGGTTTTTCCTCCTCTTTTATCAAGTTCTGCCTCAATAGAGTACTGTGCCATACCAGGAGTTGTAGCTGAGGAAAAATTTATGCGCTTAGTTAGCATCTTTTCTGGATTTTGATCGCTAAGGAACATTAACTGCACACTAGTCTTTGCTGACCCTTCTGCTCCAACGACCAATACAGGAATCTTTTGTTTATGCATGTGTTTGATCACGTAAAGAGCACGAGTAGAGTCAATAGTGGGCACGAGCAAATTAGAAAAATCGAGTTTTTCTCCTTTAGGATATTCCCAAGACGGTGGCGCCCATTTTTTCCAGTTGCACGTTGAGGGGTCAACAAAATAATCATAGATAGTGTCACCTTCGCTGACCTGCGGAAGAATAGAATTTGAGTCATACGTCCTAAGCCACGAATCGAACTTTGAGCGATCTTCGGCCTCTAACAATGCAGCAGCACTCCAGCACATGCAGTACACAAACAATTTTTCCAAATCCATTGAAAGATCACTGTGAGTACCAACAGAAACCCCATCGTCGCCTTCACTGAGGCCCTCAAAGAGTTGCATAAAACTTGTTATTTTGCCAACACGTCCATCCCTCAACACTTCTTTGGTGTGCTTATTGAGAAAGTTAAAGCAATGTCCGGGATCAGTAGGAGAGCACTCCCCAAACCATTTGGAAATCAAGGAACGAAGTATGTCATGTCTGGAACGGTCAGGCCTCTTCCTAACCCATGCTTCTATCACCGGCGCCCAATCTAGCTCTGTTTCGCTGACATATATAATACCGGCCCGAGATACTGTTGCAGGTGAGGCGTTTACCAATGTTTCCACTTCGAACATAATTTTTACGTTATCTGTCATGGGAATTCTATCGCCGTTTGCAAGCGTAAGGATTTTGTTATCATCGAGAACTGTATTGAGATCTTCAATCCAAATAGCGTCGACTGGCCCATCGGCAATAATCCAAGTATTATAAGCGTTGTTCCGATTGTTGTACTTTGCCCATATAGCTGCAAACACACCAGTAGTCCATTCACCACTCATTGGATCTGTTTCTCCGTACATTTCCTGTGCGCGCAAAGCTTTAGGATTGAAACGTATATCCTTATACGGAATTTTATGGCATTCTTGTAAAACGTTCTTTAGACACTTAAATATACAAGATTTGCCTCCACCAGAAGGGCCCACAAGCATAATCCCATGTCTTACTTTAGTAGTTTCGAAGAGTTGGATAACCTTTAAAACCCACGATTCGTGATAAACCAAGCCATATTTTTCAACTATCTTTGCTAATACTGCTTCTTCATCAACGTAAGAGCCTTTTGCTGGAGGGCTCATTCCAGGGAAAAGATCTGCTAAAAGCGAAAGGAACAGAGGAACGTCCTGTGCTACAAGCTTTGAAAGATTCATATCACGTAGAGTTCTATAAACAAGAAACGCCTCTGGTTTGTCCACGTTCTCTCGTTTTGTTGCTCCCATCGTGCGTAGAACCGATAATATATTCCGTAGGCCCCAATCGTAATGACGCTGATTACTCAGTTGCTCTTTGCATGTAGCGTAGAGAGAATAGAATTTTTGCGATAATACGTCAAATTCTTTGTAACCAACGGAGCATAACTTCACCTTTTTGATTATTTGAAAGTCAGGCGTCATCATTGCAACTCCTCGAAACAAAGCTTTGAGATTTTCAGGGAGCTCTTGCCTACCGGCATAGCCTGGATTCATCGTGATGAAAAAAGCACAAACTGGTTGCAGTGCAATGTTTTGAGGGTCTCCCGGAAATTGAAAGATTTTAACACCTTGTTTTTTCGCATTCTGTATAGCCAAAACTTGTTGTGCAACAACGGACAAGACAGGCAAGGTGATGCGATTAAACTCGTCAAAACACCCCCAAAGACCTACGAAAAGTCTCCGCGTTTAGTCAGCTTCAAATGGAAGGATACGTACGAAACAGACTTACCCCCTTGGCAAAGACCTTTAAATATTTTTGCACAATCTGTGTATTTCATTTGGTCCGTACAATTTGTGACGACAACGAATATGCCTAAGGTATTTCCAAGATCTTTTACTGTTTCAGTCTAGGGGAATGACGACAAATTTCAGAAAGTCCAGAGGATTATTCAAGATATTTATGCATCATCTCTCTTACCTTTCCAGTACCAGCGGGTCCAGCTGGTGCTCCTCCAAAATACATACCAAGAGCTTGGGCTAACGTAATATAACACTTATCCGTCAACGGAGTAATGACTAGACGCTCTTTCGCTCCGAGGTACTCGTATTGATAGTTGAAATCAACATCAGTGATCGAGACAATAGTAGCTCCATCCTTACTCACTTCATCACATGCATTAGGCCGCCAATAAAACCGTGCTTGCTTGAGCCATTCAAAGTCATTCGCATCATGAACTTTCTTTAATCGAACAGAATGCATCAAATCTTGGGCAATATCTCGCTGATGAACATGCACAGTCACCAGTGTTTCAATCTTTTTCCTATTCACCTTTGTGCCAAGATCTTGCAAACACCAACTAGACATTTCAGACAGCACTTGTAACTGACGTTGATTATTTTCTTTCATAACACCCTTTTTCATACGGCATTGTTCCAAAGCTAATTGCGTCTCAGAAGACCACATGATCTGAATTGCGAGGAGAGCAAATTGAGAAATGTTTTTGTTCACCAATACTCGAAGCTGTGTAATGTCCTCTTGAACACTCGCTATACTAGCAGAACACGATCTCGCGTGATTCTTCATTGTTCTCTGCATTTTATTTAACAATGTAGTAAGCCAATCTTCAATGTTTCCAATTGCTTTGACAGGTTCATAGAAAGGGACGATTTCATGACCGTCTCCACCACTTCCGTGCATATTGTGAATAATCGTTTTATCCGTTGGATCATGGTCAACGTATTGAATAGCATCAAACACATTTTCATAATACTCGTTCATAGCTAGCGGATCGGATCCTTGTGATAAAATAATGAGGAGTTTGGCATTAGACACAAAGTAAAATCGAGGAAAAGCATTCTGTTTTTGTTCTAAGTAGCCCTCTAGGGACTTTTGACACTTTTCTAGTTCACCATACATATTTGGTAACGATGTTCGAAGCAGCTCATCTTCACAGCATTCAACAACATTACGAGTTTCGCTTGCCTTTGTCATCATCTTCGCCCAATCTTTATCGACCTTTCCAAACTTTTTGGCCTCCTTTGGCATCTGCTTTGCTATATCGCCTCCTGTAAAGACAGATTCGAGAGCGCACCACATTAGCTGAACTTTAATCCAGCGCTCGAGCGTTTCAGATGTTTCTGATAAAGACTGCAATAGTTCCTGAGCTAGAGTTCGAAAAGGAGTTACGTGACGCATGGTTAAAATTGTAGTCAAGTTCATTTGCGCCTCTTCTAATTCTTCCATGATCAGCGGCGTAGCTTTTAATATATGTACGCCGCGATCTTTCCACTCTTGAAAGGTAAATTCCTTCAACGACCAGCTCTCACGCATTTCTTCAAGTTGCTGTTCAATTTTTAACTGTTTATCTGCACCATCAGTCACTTCCTCAATTGAATCCCTCGCTGTTACTAAATCAGCCTCAAGCAAAGATGCAAGTTTAAAATCAGCGTTACCGATAACATCAAGTTGTACACCACAAATCTCCATAACTTCTTCCCAATGTCTTGCTTTTATTGATTGTTTTGACAGTTCCTCGAGCAAAGGCAATATAATTAAGTAATCTTCGATTTGTTGGCGAAGTTGTCCGAACGAGTCGTACTCTCGTAAACGACCTGGTAATTTTTTACACCTCGCAGAGAATGAATCCATTGCACCCTTCATATCATCCAAATGGTCGTTGATCGTAGTCCATGGAGTCTGCTTCCATTCATTGATAGAGTGTATTACATCTACGTAAAGATCAAAAAGTTGGGATGCTAATTTGATCTCCTTTGTCGTCGAGTCAAGATCTGGATACGACTGATGAGTCAAGGCAAAGAGCTCTTCTCCTCCCCTATATAATTCAAATTTACGCAAACGAATTCTCAGTTCCTCCTTAAATCTAGAAAGTCTATCAACAGCATCCATTGGCGCTAGACCCTGCACCATCGGGCCATTATCAACAAAATCTTGTCGAAAATTAGTCACGTCAACTTTGAAATGACTGATGTCACTTATGAGTCCACGTTTGAAGCCAACTTGAGTGCTGGATAGTTCGTCGGTCCGAGATAACGATTGAGCAACCAATTTTTTCCAATTAGAGTATAGAACCGTCTTCTTATCTATTTCTTCTTTTTCCATAAAACCCGAAGGCAAATGAGATTCTAGGAGTTGATACATATCTAGAATAGGATTGATTTCCATCTGAATAGTGGATTCTTTCTCTCTTATTTCTTTTAACAATCTCATCATAAACCCGAGCGAGTCTAAATCTTCAACTTTTCGCCCAAGTTTGCTCTTTGTCATCCTGGTATATTCTGTCAATATCCCGAGCTCTTTCTGAGCTCTAGTGTGCAACTTACAGGCGTACTTCATCTTCCACTGATCACACTGTGAACCTAGTTGGCTTTTAATTTGCTTGCTATGCAGAGACAAGGCTCCGATGACATGCACTGATCCAAGCATTTTGACTTCTTCATGAATAGCTGCAAAACGACATAATTGCGACTCATAATCTTCAATTGCAGGGTTTCCAGCAACAAATTTCGCATAAATATCATCTTTGCTCGACATCCAAAGCCATTCATACTCTTTGAAAGAGTTCAAGTGATCTGAAACAGTATTACGAAGGCCTTGTATACAACCAGTCAGAAGCAGAGCTACACGAACCAATTCAATATCATTTGTCACTCGGCTAAAAAATGAGTGACTACTCTGTTCTTCTTTTGGAGAAGATGAATATCCCCAGTCAATGATGTCTTTATAACAAGATAAAATCGCTTGAGCCGATCGATTGATGCATTCTTGTATCTCGTCTAGTGATGGTGAAAGGGTGACATTTGTTCCCAGAAGATGAATATCAACCTCAAAAAACGGCTTGGACAAAGTCAATATGTTACAACCACCTCGCGAGGCAATACGTTTTTTAAGGGAGTTCATGGAATTTTTTGCTGAATGAAGAAGAGCTTGATACATAAAATTGTTGTAGTGAGTGCGTAATTTATCGATATCTGCTTGCGACACGTGTGAAACATGGGCTTCGATACGGTAGGACACTATCTTATCAATAAGATCGTCAACGGCAAGTTGCACCTCGGTATTTTTGCTTTGTAGCAACACTGACTGCATACGAATATGAGACTGTTGGGCGTCAACAAAATCAGACATGCTTATAGACGAAACTTGAGGGATGTCCACTAAGAGCGTCTTCGATACAATTTTAAGATTCTTTTCAATTCTATTTTCGATTATGTCGTTTATATTGTTGACAAGAGCATCGAGCTTTTGCAATCCAGAGTGTATTTGGTTTATATAGGCATCGATATTCATCGAAGTCCATGTCAAAGTAACCATACCAGGTCGTAGCTTCATTTCCATATCTTGGAAGTGAGGTCGAAAGATCATTCCAGTCACAGGCATAACACTAGCCACGATGCGATCATATTCATTAAGAGCCCAGTACAATTGACAGTAAAACATTTTGAACTTCTCTTCTTGAAATACTGCAATTTTTGCGCTCTCTGGTATCTCAATTCCCATACGATCCAAACATTTCGATTCTCGGATAAGTTGTAATATTTCGCTATCAAAATTGACGTAAAGTTTATTATCGTCGGGATGGCGAATTATCAACGTAGCTTGAAGCCCAGTCTTTGCTTGGTCAATGGATTGAATCCACGCTTTATACCATAGGAATTCAAATGCCACTAATGTTCGGGCGACTTTGTTGTACATTTTTATTATTCTTTTTGCATCCTTTCCAGCCAAAACGTTTTGATTTTTCTGAAATTCAATCATGGGTTCTTCAATTCGTTGGAGAAGATGTCGAGACCAGGATATATTTCCCGCGACAGGAGGTAGATTTCGAGGGAATGGTGGATCATGCTTTTGCTTCTCATAAAGTTGTTGGACTTGCTCAAGCTCAAGGCCATATTTTTGGAAGATCAGGTTGAGTTTTGAATCCAAATCCGACTTCAAAGACTCTCTTTCGACAATAGATTGAAATTTCTGGAGCAATATCAGCGAGTGGTTGATGGATGATATACTATCAAACGACTTGTTTACCACTTGTTTCAAATTGTTCTCCATGTCACCTATCCGAACATTAAACTCAACATAATCACGATCAAATTTGTTGTTATGAACGTCTAGCAGATCATGATTTTTAGAACGAAATTCATCCTTGATTACGTAGAAGTGACTGACAACTGATTCAACGCCTTCAATCTTGCTAATCGCAAGATTATTAAATTGATTGATTGTAGAGAACATATCAATGAGCTTCATTAAACGCCTGCAAAACAAATCAAACTTCCCGAACAATTGCATTTCATTAAAATTGAATTGTTTCCCTGAAGGCACTTCTTGAAGTTTTCTTTTAAAAGATTTGTACTGATCTTGATACACCTCGTTAAGTTTAATACATTTTTCTAGATGATCAATGAGAACAGAATAATCTTTATCCCACAAATTTTTTTGTGAATCAATATTTATAATGCTTCTTTTACAGTTTCGAATCATTTCATTGGTTAATCTTGATAAAAAACCTGTCATTCTTTCCGGGGTATTGTAATATCGAGCGATGCAGTAAATCATCTTATATATCCATGAATCGTTTAATAGATCATTTTAGCCTCACCTAAATCTATGTCTGCGGAAGATAAAATATTAGATACACTTACCTTGACTGAATTAAGAAGTGATGGTAAGATGTCTATAATAGCAGGTATCGATCCATGATACAGTGGGTCCAAGAATCGCTGCAATGTTGATAGATACTTTGCATTATCTTTTGCTTCATTGACAGCTTCGGTCACCAAAATATCAGTTTCTTTCCAGCATTCCATAAGATATTCTATTCCACTTTTGGGCTGGTTTGTGCGAATAAGTTTGATGTGCGATGAGAGAACACCTGTGACACCTCTGCAATCTGTGCGGCGCATTTGTTCGTTTATTGATGTAAAGCGTTGTAATCGTGCTCTCCAAAAATCAACTTCACCTCTCGGTCCATCGTCCTCTTCCGAAATCTTCCTGTCCATAATCAGGTAATCATTTATCTGCTTCAACCATCTCTCTAAAATATCTTTGAACTTTTCCAACGTGTCTTCATCGACATCAACTAAATCAAAGAAGTTACCATTTTTTCCCAGCCCATGCGAGTAACTTTTTTCTAGTGCCATAAGTTCAAAACTACCCCTCATGCATTCCACTGCGCCACTCAAGTTGCCAATTAAGCTGTCCATTTCAACGCTAAAATCATCTTTTTGCTCTTGATCAACTTTTCCCCAATCACACGATTTTGCAAAAATGGAGGAAAAAGTTGATGTTATTGCTTCCATCGTTTGCAGAGGCGAGCCTCCAACTTCTCCATATAAGACGGTAGCGTCACTACTTATTGACGTGTCAACTGAGCCTTCTTGTCGAAGAAAATAGCAACACTGTATGGAAACGAAATAAAATTTGTTAGAAATAATACGGAATCAAAAGTTCAAATGATCTTGAGAAAGTCACCTTTTCATCCATATATTCAGAATCGCCATAAGACAAAAATAGGTGCGCTTCCCCTTTAGTATTAAGGTCGTTCTAAATATGATGTGCGTTGACATGTTAGAGATTCAAGTTGAAAATAATTCAAGAGTGTAAATTCAAACAAACCTCTTCTACGACGAAATTTCTGGAGTAAACATTTTCATCGTTTTCGATCTCTTTTACTTGGTAATGAATAAATAATATTTCTCGAGTGCCTTTATCGCCCGAGAAGAGTGACGCAAATTGAAGAAAGACATCAGGTTTCCGAACAAAGCTTTGGACTTTCGGATCGTCCACGATTCCACCCTCGTGATGAGAAAAGCATTGTACAATTTTATCGATACACCATCGATGTCGCGGAGTCAATGACATATTGAAAAACTGTTTTCTATAGAATTTCTCGTCTTCTTGACATCTTTCGATATCCCTTCACAATACCAATTAAAGTCGTAGATGCATGTACTTTAAGGTGATTTGTAACAATTCCAATTTTTCAAAAAAAAGTTTCTCGATGCTCCCCTACATTTTAACAATGTCTACCCTCATCTATTCTTCAATCTAAGGACCCCTTCATTTACGAGTCATCAAGCCTGTGCAACATCGCTCTGTCTTTAGAGACTTTCCCATCGCATCAAGAGGGGCATTCGTAAACGACCTCAACATAACGCCAATAGTTCTTTGCTAGTCAACAATAATGTCGAAATTTTTTATTATGATATCGATTAATTGCCATTTATATTTGCTCAACATCGCAATCACCATAGAAGAATAACCACACTTCCACCAGCCGTTACCTTCTAAATTGTTTTCAAACTGTACAGTAGGAAATTGAATTCGTGTCAATGCATTGGTACCCGTGAATCATCAAATATATGTTAATCTGTCTGAGCATTAGCACAAATAGATTTTTACTTCAAACAACACAAAATTTGTGACGGCATTTCAATTTCAGGCTCAAGTAGTCGTTAAAACGCCATCATCCATTTCTTATTATGGATCTCACCGTGTATGAACACATAATCATGGAGTGATGGTGTTTCACATTTGAATGACGATTTTGGTGTTGCTAGTGCGCCTCCTTTGGATATAGTCTTGGTGTTTTTGTTCTGCTTAGTTAATGGTGTGGTCTTCTTGAGTTCCTAGTTGCTGGTATCGGCAGCTGGTGGGGCCTCTTTGTCAGCGGTTTCGATTTCATTTAATGACATGGTCTCTTGTCAACCTCTATAGCTTCGTCTACTATGAGACTGGGATAGTTCAACATCTTGTATTAGCATGAAAAATGAATTTAAATGAACAAGCTTACAATCGTTGTCACATAAAGGCAAATGTAATCATATGGAATTAAATGTATTAATCGGTGTGTCGAGCTGTTACCCAACACCAACACCAACACCAACACCAACACCAACACCAACACCAACACCAACACCAACACCAACACCAACACCAACACCAAC
>Ga0115008_10001060_pt1 | contig 21887 bp, 16 predicted proteins | sample FraStrMetagenome_FD_87164 | JGI IMG/M metagenome (GOLD analysis project Ga0115008, IMG submission 87164) | Marine eukaryotic phytoplankton communities from Arctic Ocean - Fram Strait ARC3M Metagenome | ecosystem: Environmental > Aquatic > Marine > Oceanic | place: Fram Strait | collected...
ATAATATATGTCAGCTTATGGTGTCATTATGGTGTCAATATATTTATGCGATTGTTATTATTAATTTGTTACCATATATGGTGTCAATATTTTAGATCGAATGTGTATATGGTGTCGTTATGGTGTCACTCATGGACATCCTTATGCGAACGTATATTTGTTACCATATATGCAGTGATTATATTTATTATGTGAATAATTTGTGTTAGCATATTATATGTTACATCGAGTATTATTGTATAATATTATGTTAGCATTTTAGATAACAAATAATTTATATATGATTATTATTTACATGATATATATATTTACATAAAGAATAAATATATATAAATGCCACACAATAACTACACACCTTTTATGCAGTGTCTTGTTCATTGTTTGTTATTTTTTCCAATTAGGTATATCCCACATAGAATAGCCAATACACCGATTACCTGTGGGGTGTTTATTTTTTCATTAAAAAACATATAACCCACGCTAAATAGAAGCAAGGTTTCAAAACCCGCCATAAAAGATCGAATAATGCCCAAGTTTGTTTTCATGGAAATACTATAAATCCATAAAATTAAACCTATAAAAAAATATATTCCCGCTATAAATGCATTGTAATGTTGATTATCTAATTTTGTTATAACGTTCTCAGACTGAATTATAAATCCAATAATTGACATCATTGTAATCCCTAGCGTAAAATATAAAAATGTTCGAATGTAGTTATCACTATGATCAAAAGACTTTTTAAGAAAAAACTGACTTGTGACAAAAAATAAGGTTCCGATAAAAATACTATGTTCCCAACTAAGTTTCATAATCTATATAGACTATAGGTTTATTTTCTTCCATATCCTTCTTTTTTTTTATAAGTTCTCTTTTTTCTATATATTTTCTTTCTACTTTTTTTACTTTTGATATTTCTTTTTGATTTACGAGACTTCTTATGCTTACGTGTCCTCTTCTTCTTTCCTCCGTGGTGTTGTTCACCGTATCTTTCTGCTTGTTCAGTAACATCGATAAACTTGTTTGTTTGGTAACCTTCTCCAATCGTAGGAAGCGTAATAAATCTTATTGCATACTTCTTCAAGTAATTACCTAGACCCATTCTATTTATACGCTTAGGAGAGAAAACAGTTTCTCTACAAAATGCACCCTCAACATCTGTATCCCCGCACCCTTGAATGTCTCTGCTCACAGTTTCACATATCGTTTGCATATGTTGAAGTGCATTATCATTCAATGCTTTATCAAACATCGCAGATGTCATATGCGTAGTACGTTCCTTATCACGACCGAATGGAGCATATGGTTGAATAAGAACGCAGTTCTCACAATTATGTTCATGTCTAATATTTCCATGAAGATCATCAACAATAATTGTATTGAACTTGTTGAAATCAGTAAACTTATCCCAAACCATATTCAAGTTTTTTGGATAGTCCTCACCCCCTTCTATCTGTTCATAGCCCCATTTAAATAAAAAGAAATCTTTTGGAAGGTCAAGGCCAAGGTCAGCGAAGTGGGTAATTAGCATACCTGCAATATCTTCTGCATACTCTTGCTCAGAATACGTCCATAATGCAACTGCATACTTATCTTGATTCGCCTGAAAAAAACGAAATAGCTCAAGCAAATAGGGACGCAACAAGATTGCGTGATCATCACGTGGTGCAATATTAGTAAACTGTGCCTTCTCTTCAGCACTTACTGTATCCCAGTTTGTATTGTGCATAAATTTCTTTGGTAAAAAGTGAAGAAGTGTTTCATCTATATCAAATACTACCAATAATCTTTTCTTGTCAGACATTTAATAAAATATATAATATAAGTAGATTTTAATTTAGCGATTACCCAGATAAAGAGAAAAAAAATAATGTGCAAATCATGTGATGCTGATCCGAAATCACATTCTTTTTTTAAAATTGCAACAGAAGGCAACGTTCAGATATTCTACTCATGTCCATCTGAGGCAACTAAATACTTTGACAAGCAAAGTGTTGAAATACACTGTAGAGAGAAATTACAAGAAAAGGGGGATACATGCAAATGGATTTTTATTTTTGATGGAACTGGATACACGCTACGCCATGCCATGGAAATAGGGGTTTCGTTAAGCTTCTTACGTGTCGTCAAAGAACACGCAGATACACTTCTAGAAATACGCATTCTCAACACTTCTTCATACGTATCCACCATGCTCACTATCATGAAACCGTTTATTCCACACAAAATATACTCGAAAATAAACTGGAACACAATGAATTAATTCTTTCTATTCATAATATATACTACACTACAAGATGTCAATAAATACAACCGATATACCTCCATTAGACCAACTTGTTGCCGAACAAAAAAAGGATCCAACAATTGTAAATCCTGATAGCAACTTTGTGGTGGTTACTTACTGGTGGGGAAGGGGAAATGATAATTCAAACATCGCTCGCCCATGTTTATCGTTTTATGAAACATTTGCAACACAAATCAGCAAATACACACTAAAATACTTAACTATTATGTATAGTCAATCGGTACAAGAACGTGGGGTAGTTATTAAGAATAATCCCGAATTAATTGTAAAATACATGCCAACACAGGTCAACAATATGAAATCGTTCGTGAGTATGGTGAAATACTTTGCCAAAACGTATATTGATGAACTATACGCTGACATCAACCTACTTGACAACAAAGATACTAATCGATTTAGTAAGGCAAAGCAAATTATAGAACAGATGAAGAGAGAAAATACATGCCCTGTGGAGTTTAATCTTCTTGCAAAGTCCAAGAGCGAGTTCCAATTTCAAACAAAAGTCTATCAAATATTTAGAAAAGCAGCACGTCTTATATTAGAAACTAATGTAGCGAGCTTTATTCAGATTATACGAACCAAAGGGGCACTTAACCTCGCACTGAAAAACTATAGAGAAGGTGACGATGAACAAAAAAAACAAGACGCATTGACACTTATTAAAATGATAGGAGAAAGAGGAAGTCAGTATGTAAAAGAAGCAAAAAACAACATTAAAAAAAAGAATAAGATTATCGATGCTTTCGGAGAAGTATTTGAAAACTCCAGCATCATAGATATTCTTAATCATTATCTTAGACATCGTTCAAGTATGAAGTTTCAAGATATGATTGCCAGATGGGAACAGACATGTGCAGCTGCTAACTGTAACTACTTAGCCGTTGAATACGACTACTTCTCGCGAAACAAACTATACCAATTGGCGATCAATGCAAAACCACTTTTCATTAAACACGCATTACAACTATGCCAAGGACGGGCAGTTGTATACATTGACGGTGACATGTTCATCAGAAAATATCCTAAAATATTTGACATGCCAAATATCGACTTTATGTCTCGTGGATGGAACATAGATCCACGTTCTAGCTATAACATTGGAACAAGTATCATGTATAACCCTTACAAGTTTGAGACCTCAGGAGGAATTATGTATTTCTCAAACTCAACAGAAGCCATCAAACTCATGGATATGTGGATTGATGAATCAGCAAAACCATCTAACAGCGGAAAAGCAGATGATCGTATTCTATCCATTGTTTTTAATGCACAAAAGTTCTTACTCAATATGACGACCATACAATTACCGATTGAATACCTATGGCTAACACTTGACTATGATGACAGAATGCTAGAACACATATACGACTGGGACAAAAATGAAATGGACACTACTATATTTATTGACCACCCCGAATGCCTCACCAGTGAAGAAACTGCGGAAGGTTCTGGTGCATCAAGCGATAGAAGTCCAAAACTACACAAATTTCTCGACTCGGAGGAAGACGATATACCCGTCAGCGAGGAGTTCCACGAATATTTCATGTTCCCTAGCCAAGAAATGGCTGACCAGTTTAAAACATATCACGCATACATGAGCGAAACTCAGTACATTGACGACGGTAACCCCATTTTATACGAGAAAAAACTTGTTGACAGACAAAATAAAGAAAATAATGAGTATCCTATGTATATCACGTCTTATGACAAACAATATGGAAAGCGACAAAAGATTGTAAATGATAATATGAATATTGTTCAAAATGAACTCAATGATACGTATTGGTCTCGAGGAAAGGGACAACAGATTATTAAAAATACAATCGATGGCTCTAACACCATTGTGTTATGCCAACAAAACGTTCCAGGAGAGGAATACACAATACCCATGATTATTGCACTTATCCAAAAAGATTATAGCGTTATTTATCTTCCATCCGCATGTCGCGATAACTGCTACATGTCGCTTGTTAATGATAAACGACATAACCTAGAACTTGTCTTTATACCAAACATTAATAAATCCGAACACATATTGAAACCAGTAGTCGATATGGATCAACCAATTTACTTTAAAAAACAGTCAAACTTGTCATTGCTAATAGACGCACTTGCAATGTATCCTTCACTTGAAGATTTCACACACTCATTCGCACAAGGAAACTACCAAGTCATGTCGAGAATTAGAATAGGATATGTTTTCAAGAAAAAAGAAATGTCAGATACAATGTCTCTTTGCAATATAACACAATCTCCAAACTCGTTAAATAATAAAACGATAACATCTTATACGAACCGACCACCGAGAACTTACGGAGGATCAAACCAATACGGGGGAGGAGGAATGTCACAGAAAGATGTTGATGAATACATATCTGGTCAGCAATACATGTATGGAGCAGGGAGACAACAAAGAAAAAATAAGACAAGAAATAACAGAAAAAAACACGCATCCAAAAAATGGTCAGCAAAATACAAAAAATCCATAAAATGCAAAAATCCAAAGGGATTTTCACAAAAACAGTATTGCAAATACGGACAAAAACGAACTAAACGTCGACAATAACAAGACATATTGTAATAAAACATAGAAATCAAACATTATTTCTATGTTTTATAATAAAGATTTTTGTTTCACAAGTAGAATTATTCATAATTAATAATATTCACCGAACTCATTCGCGGTTGGTTCGGGACATCCACACTTTCTGCACCTAACAGGTATACTTTCACCCCATGCATGCTTACCAGGAGCTCCTTTTCCAAAAGGACCAAAACAAACTAAACCCCCACACCACCTATTAGTTTCTCCGCCAAACTTCTTTCTAGACTTTCTGGACTTTCTGGGCTTTCTACCCTTTACACTTTTTCTAGATTTCTTACCCTTTCTGGACTTTATTGTCTTTTTTGCACGGGATCTTCGTTTTTTAGATAACTTACCACCACTCTTGGGCTTATTATTGCCGATCAACTTCAACTCTGTCATGCCTACCGCAGCAGCAGCTTTGCGTTCGTCATGTTCACGAAAAGCTGCTGCTGCTGCCCAAGCTGCATCAGCTGTTTCTTTCCGATGATACTCCTGGGTATGTTCTTCAATATCGGGAATTGTAGAAGGTTGACGATTGAGTTTGTTGACTGCCTGCCTATACGCCATATAATATATATAAATATAAACATTTTATCTGGTATGCGTCTAATAACCGCCATATCATTTACTTATATTCGTCATTCCATGTCTTCGCTCCGCTATAAACCCCCATTATAAACTCATTATCGGTGCAATCTGCAATCATTGCATGCTCAAAATCAATCACCCAGATCTTATTGGGAACGTTATTATCTAAAATAAAATTATATCCAGTAAAATCGGGGTATTCTATTCCGTGGTCTACTAACTTTACCATTATTTCGCGTATTTTTTCAAACACGTCATCAGGAACATCCTCGATATTATCCCCATACATATCCGATACCGACATTCCATCTATGTTTGCCATGACAAACTCGCGGGTTGTCTTGTTATACATCACTGAGCGAGGTATATGTAGTCCATCTATCTTTAAGTTATAAATGTATTTGTGCATAAAGATCTCATGCTTTTCCACATTGCTTTTTACAAAGTAGGCGTCGGGTCTTGAAGTGTAACGTTCCATGATTTATGGTATGTTATTGTATGGTAATAGATCCGTTATACATATCATGTTCAATTTTGTGGGTTGTATGTATATATTCGTTTAGTTTGGGTTCAAAATGACACTTAAACTCAGTGATTGATAGGTTAATATAAAATAGTTAATTCTAATGCAATCGAAAAATCGTTATTATTTAAATCTAATAAATCACCATACCGATTTAAGAGAGAAATGTTAAACTTGCGAATTGAAACAGGGCCCAAATAGTCGCGTTGTTTAAAAATACGATCAGACGCTTGATTTATTAATATGTCTCTGCTCGTAGCATTCAATGAAATACGACCCAATATGTTATTACCAACGAATACATTCCCCGTCTTTGAAGAAATTGTTTCAGTTAAACAATTACGATTAAAATCATCTACTGCAACATATATGTAGTTTCCACGACCTCCACTAAAAGACGTCTCACTGACAAGAGCTGCTTCGTATACATGTTTAGGATTGGTAGTTCGTATGTATTCTGTGTAAGTATTATTTCGATTTATCTCATAACTAGTCTTTCGAAATCCCATATACCATCCAATAGTTTTACAGAACATTATATTCATATCATCAAAATTACTATCACCCGATTTTCTATAACTTGAATCGTCGAAAAAACTCACTTTGAAACTAAAATTGGGAGAATACTCGTCACTCGTATTATCCAATATATTTATATAAATACGCTCGTCATTTGTGTCTAAATCACTCGCTAATCGTATACTACTTAACGTAGTAGTTGGATCAATATCAAATATTAAATACTCAAGACCTTTGCGGTTATTTTCAAAAAGTTTGTTTATTACTGCTTCCATATCGTCATTGTTATAGTTTCCCGGAGGAACATATAATGTTACAACTTGTGGCTCAAAATCGTACTTTTTTAGATTACACAGAGTAATAGTTATTTCGTTTGCATGATTTTTATCTACGATATCATACCACATTACTGGAAGTTCGACAGAAATAAGCTTCATTGAAACAACTTTGTTTTCACTAGTTGATAGGTTCCAATTAAACTTATTTGAACTTGTATAATCATACTTTTCTCGAAACATACTATCGATTGTAATTACCTTCGTGACAGTTCGTCTTGCAAGAGGGTTTAATACACCATCAGGAAACTTATATTCAGCCACGTTCACAGGAGGAACTACTTTATCGGTTGTCACGCTGTGTTGTCCACCCCTTAGCTGATTTTGACTTTGTAATATATCATAATTTGCAGGTGGTAACTGCACAGGTTTTATATTGTTTATATAACTAAGAATTTTCTTCCCCGCATTAATAAAAAACTCATTTATATTTTTTATATCGTCCGAATCTGTGTTATTTTGTTTTTTCATTTCATACTGTTTCATTTTAATACAATTAACAATATCAATATTTGTAAGATTGTCTATTGGGGTTTCAATACCCAAAACCGAAAGGAGTTCTATTTCGGTATAACTATCTATATCAAAATCATAGATAGATGACATATTGTGTCGTTTACTATAATTATTTACTTTATTATAATTATACAATAGGAACACATATATATTATTATGACACGTAGTGGATTTTCATCGCTGGCATCGAAAACTCAAAAAAGTGGGTTTACTACATTATCCACTAACAAACTTCTAAAACGGGTTGACACACAACATACCATAAAATCAATAATTACGGCTCAACCAGCTGGCACATATAAAAGACATATACATGATCTGAACACCAAGATTGATAAGATGCAATCAGAGAATTCTAACTTAATCGTCGCAAAAACTCAACAACTCCATAAATACAAACAACAAGAAATATTCATGGAAAAATTAAACAATGAAATTGTCGAAGTTAAAAAGAACAACGAGTTTGTAAATAATGAAGAAACAAAACGTCTATATTCACAAATAGACATATTAAACGAAGAAACAGAACTCGTCAAAAATAGAATAACGTCTCTTGTGTCAACAAATATACAATATGAAAATGAAATTAAAACATACAAGGAAAAAAGAGACGTGCAAACAACCTCCATCGTTAATAACCAATTAATAGAAAAAACGATACAGATAGAAAATATTACACAACAAAGTAATATGCAATTAGATACGATAAACGCTCTTCATGGCGATATCAATATGTATAGGGACAAATCGGTCAAATATGAAAGTTCTATATACGATTATCAAAATCAGACAAGAACTCTTATTTCGGAACTTGTACGATACGAAAAAATGACAAGATTAATAAAAAAAATACATGGATACTCATTGCTCCTGGCAAGAGGGTATTTTGAAAACCTTACTGGCGTTTGGAACGATGCAAAAATAGATGAGATGGGAACTCTACTTTCTAGCGATTTTATGTATTCTACTAGTCAAGATGAGATTGATAACTTTTCAGAGTTTGGAACAATGCATGCAAATGGAACTTCTTTTATAGGAAGAGGACTTAATGACACGAAAGATTTTATGTTTTCCGTCATGAGAGCAATAACGAGCGGATTAAGAGAAAATAGAGAGAAGTTTGCATCAAAACGAATTATAGATGAACTTACACACTATGGCGATGTATTGAATAATGCACAGCTCTTAAAAGCATGGGTTGATAACCATTATGGTGGATTTGGAACAATTGTCGACACACAGAGACAAATACGAACGCAGTTTGATCTTAAGCCAGAATATAAATTATATTTCGAGATATACGGCGTACCAGAAGGAGGCACATTTAATGTTGAAAAAATGATCACAGTTAAGAAACGACTTGGAATGATATAAGAATAAATATTATATGTAGTATACTAAAAATCTTATATATTTAATAATTAGTTGGTAAATACACAAACATATATTATCTCTTACAAATATATAATGAGTGCCACAATTACCTCGCTCGACGAAAATGGTCATGCAATCATTTTAAATACAAAGACAACATCTAATATTACTTACACAACAGATACGGACAAAGAGGTTATTTACAGTCTAACTGGAACTGATGCAGATAAGTTCTCTATTCAATCATCGTCGTATACGAATGATAACAGTCAACTAGCTACTATCGTGCTGGACACAGCTGCTAACATAGACGCTCAGCTAAAATATGACATCAATCTTGTTGCAACCACTGTCTCTGGAAATAATACAACCGCCAAAGCAATTACCATTTATGTATCAAGTTCTTCAACCGATGTTGCAGAAACGACTCTTCCTGGATTAACCTCTTCTGCTTCTACTATAGACGAACTATCGGTTTCATCTAAGGCCACTTTCACTCTTACTCTCCCACTTTCAACTGATTATGGTGATATTATCCCAACTTTTAAAGCAGGATCTGGAACAGGTTATTCCATAGCCAGAAATGGACGTTCTATTGAAATAAATAGAACTTCAGCGGGTATTGACATGGGAGACTTATCCAACACATTATCAGATGATCAAATAATTATTTTAACTTATACTGATACCGATCATAATAATGGAAGTGCCGCATCTAAGACATACACTTCGGCAGATATTACCGTAACGATAACATACACTCCACAGGATATTAAGTTCTTACAGAATACAACCGACTATAGTAGTTCTACTGGAGGACAAACACAAATCACATCCCTAACCACTGATTCTAGTGGATTTTATTCGGGATTAAATGGGTCGGGGTTAGCAGCATTAAGACGTGCTGATGCACAAACAGATGTAGCAGCACAAGCAGTTGCTATTCCAGTTTTTTTAAATCAAAAATGCACATGGGCAATAGGTGCAACCACAGGACAAACTGACGACAGTGCCAAGTTCTCGTTGTTTTCAGATTCTGCATTGTCATCTGCGTTAGGAGCAGCCGACGGGGCACATAGTGCGTACATTAAGTTCACCCCTGGTGCTAGTTTGCTTTATGCAACAGATAAAGATTACTACTTTGATGTTACTCTCACTGACGCTGGAACGAATACTGGCAGTGATGCCACAAAAACTTTAACTACTACTATGTTGTTATCTGTTACAAGCGACGCAACCGCTCCCATTATCAAACTCGTAACAGTAAACAATGGAACCGAACAGACAAACGGAAGTGGACACACCTCAGCGACTTCTCCATTTACAGAAGACACTGCAAATACAACCAGTGTTGCAACATTTGGCCTTGATACTAGTATACACGGATCAAATGACCCAACAAATGCAGTGAACTACTATCTTGTTGCTTACGACGCAGCAGCATCCGGAAATGTTACGTCTCTTGGCGTTCAGGCAATTGGCGACTCTACCAATACTGCTACTTTTGAAATTACTTCAAGTGGTGGTGACGGCACAAATGCTCAGCGAACTGGAACTATCAAGTTTAACGCAAACGCTCCAGCATTTAATCAAAACTACAGTGCTGCAAATGAAAATGAGTTTAAGATTGGAGTATTTGCACAAGATAACGCAGGAAATACTAGTGCGGTATTAGTTCTTACGGTGAATATCAAAAATAAAACTGCATTGACTTTGCAAAATCCAAATGATGCGGGAGCTAACCTTATTTCAAATGGAGTAGTTTCAGCAGGAGGAAGCACAAATGCATCTACTATTTCATTTGCAGCTATTGCCAGTGTTCCGGCGTTAGCAGCCGAGGCATGGCTCTCTGCTGCTAAAAACGGTTTTACACTGACAAATACTACTGATAGTGCAGATGAAACCAGCAATATAGGAACTGTTACACTGTCCGATGTTAGTCATCCAACAAATAGTAATATGACTGTAAAGAAGATTGTCTTTGATATAACTAGTCTTACTGATGGAAAATCATATACTCTTACCGCACCTACCGTCCCCCCAGCATCTACGCACCAAAACGACGATGACTCGTTGTCTGGAGGTAATTTACAAGGAACTGACGCAAAGACCTTTTCCTTTACCTTTACCACAAACGTGGCAGGTCTTGCATTAAATGGGCCAGGATCTATCACTTGGCCAAGAGGAATGTTATACACTGAAAAACACTTTGCATCAGGAACGTCTGTGTCGTCTGCAACAAATAAAGAGCTTGGTGCTGCCCCCGATAATGCTGGAGACACTATGGCGTTCTATAACGCGGTTGATCCTACAGCTGCAGTAGGCAGCATAGGATACTTTACATGGACTGTCAGCGATTCAGCAGGAAATAAAACATCCAGAACAAGAAGTGTCACTATTGGAGGAACTGGAAGTACCTATGGTGGAGCTGGTTCTGGCGAACACGCATTAACATCATATCGATTACCCGCAGTTCTTACACAAACTACTACTGGAAATATTACTTTTGGTGGATCGGGATCAACTGCAACCGAGCCAGCCAACAAAACATTCACGGAATTAAAAGCAGCGGCATCAGTTAGTTCAACAGTCAACTCTGCAGGAGATGCAATTACTGTTTCCAAAATAAGCACTGCGTTCAGTGCAAGTGCTCTTAATACTTTGTGGACATATGTTGCCCCTGGAAACGTTGGAAATGCTACTCTTGTTCAGACATATGAGGTTAGCAATGAAGATGTATACAGTTATAACTTTTCATCAAATAGCGACGAAGCTAATTTATCTGGTTCTGTTGCAGAAGGTGCATTATCTGGCTCTGGTAGAAGCGATAATAAAAGAACGAACTGGGACAAGGCCAACGCAGATGGTGGATATTTGGGGATCGGAAATATGCAAGGAACCGTTACTTACACAATGGTGGAACCTGCTGGACATCAAATCGATGTGTCATTCAGTGCACTTAGTCTCAGTGAACAAATTACCACATCATTTACTCTAACTGAAGCAGCAACGCTTGATCTAACCGAAACTACATTCGATACATTCGGAACCATACATGTTACAATCCCAAAGAATGAGCTCAATAATGTGTTTTATTTCAAACCCGAGGGAAATGGTATAGAAAACTTTGATTTGTTGCCCACATTCAACTCACTGCGAAGTGAAACTATTACGATAAAAAATAATGAAACGGGATGGCCTCAAATTAAGCATAACGGAACAACCGAATTGTACGATATTGATGTTCAAGACTACAAGTCCAAGGCAGCATTTGAAACTAGTCTTCCGGAGTCAGGAGATAAAATAAAAGATATTGTTGTTGAAAACTGGGTATATGATATTTTTTCACTACCGCAAATGAAATCGGTGTTCAGCTCAATATCTGCAATGGAGACTGAAATACAAAACTTTTTGACAAGTCCCGCGGCAGGAACAGTAAACACAACTACTCTAGATGGACGAGTAAGAACTCAAATAGCAGCAGCAGATGCGTCACAGCCAGCTGGGTCAAATATCACCGAGGTAAAGGATAGTATTGGATTATATTTGCTGTATAAATTACACGAAACTGTTAGTGGAAATTCTGATGCTCATTACAGACTAACAAATAAACAGGGAGGCATGTTCCATTCTACAAATAAAGTTAGCGGAGGAGACTTTGATGGGTATTTCCCATTCCTTTTCCAAGCAGGAGACAAACTTACACTTGGCGTTACATTCACACACGGAACTGTAAATACTGGTGATTTATTTCAGGGAGGAAGTGGAGTAAAAACTCTCGGCGGCTTACCATTCAAGATCATCATTACATTATCTTAAATATTAGGTTAACAATATTGATTAATATTAATTACTCGTTGTAAATAATATTATTTAACCACGGCTACTTACTTCCGTTACAATTACGTAACTATATTTATTATACCAGCACCAGCACCAGCACACTTCGGAGGGTCTAATCGCAGGTCTAGTATATCGACTGCACCCGACTTCCCCTTTGGCATGTCTACGTGGACATCGCCAACCACCGCGATGAGGATTTCTTTAAATCTGCCGACGGTCATTTCTTGTGACATTTGCGGATTGTCTTTCTTAAACATATTCCAGATAACGGTAGACTTTGTTCTAGATCCCTCCGATTTTTGCATGTTCATCGACACCCACTCCGTAACAATACCGTGATACTTTACGTTCACGTCGTTGCTCTCATCGTTCATTAGGTTCAGCAAGTCTTTTTCTAACTGATCATAGAGAGAACGAGTACTCACGATCACCGCCTTCAACTCACGCATACGTTTTCGCATATCTCCAACTCTCTCGGCAACCTTGAAATAATTCTTCTTTATCGACATTAACTCGTCGTTTCCCGTGCCGCGGGCAGAGATTTGCTTATCGTAATCCTGACATAAAAAAAATATACTCTTGAGAATAGTCTCTCGGTTCTCGATAAGCATAAGGCGGTTGATGTGAACAATGCACTGCTCGTCGGTTATCCATTCAAACATAAAAGCACCTTTGTCGCGTCTATCTATATCAGAATAAAGAGAGACTAACCAGGCAAATCGAATATTCGTATTTCGTCGCAAGTCCGATTTAATTTTGTCGATCTGAGGATTATCTACATTTCTTTTGTAGTATTTGGAGTCCACCATTATGGTAAGACCTCGGACAGAAAGAAGAAAATCACCCTTGTGAGCCTGATTATGAACATCTTCGAGATCAAACCCGTCAAAATCGCAGAAAGTCGCCTTAGCCACTTCAAAAAAACACTGTTCTCCAATCGCTCCTATCTCGCTCGAACTCTTTGTTTGTGTGTTGGCAACAACGCTTTCTAACACGCTTGCACTACGTTCCAACACAGTTGTCATCTTCTCACCCACCTTTGCAACCTCCGCCTGAACGCGGGCATCGAACGTAGACGAATGACACCGCATACGCTCTTCCATCGATATTATCTCTCTGTCTCTCATTCGAACTATCTCAGATAATTTTACAGTTTCGTTTGCCTTCTCGGATAACATCTTGTCATATATCTGCGTTTTATGGCGAACTACTGTTTCGATATCGCTATCAAGCTTCTCAACATACATCTTGGCATTACGATCCATGGCTTCCTTGTTCAACTCAAGCTCTCTCTCTAGTTTACTCACACTAGAAGAGAGAAGAGAGACACGGTCAGAAAACTGACGCTCAATCTCTTGGTATGCCTCCGCATGCGTAGCCTCGGACAACCGTGCTTTACACTCCTGCACACAAACAGATCCACTTTTAAGTGCGATCAACAACTCATCTTCAGTAAAAAGAGAGAAAGTATCATAGTCGGTTGAAGACATTTTAAGTTCTAACACACGCACACTCGCCTTCATAATAACAAAAATATAATATAATACATATAACACACCTACTATACTATTTACATAACAATTGTTTCATATCATTGCGGATGCACTCGCCCATTTCCGCCAAAGATAGAGCTTGCAAGCATGCAAACCATCGACCCGAAAACGATCACTCCACATCCAATGTCGCCCATTGTTAATTAGTTAATTGGTCAATTAATCAAGTAGTTGGTTATATACTATATACAGACGAAACACCGTTCAATTTCTAGTCTATTCACATAACATTTGGTTCATATCATTGCGGATGCACACGACTTTTTCCACACGGACAACCAAATATGGATGTTGCAATCATGAAAACCATCGCCCCGAAAAGTGCGAGCCCACAACCAAGATCGCCCATTGTTAAGTCAAGTAGTTGGTTAGTTAGTTGGTTACAATATACACTCAGATACCCATTTCAATTTCTAGTCTCCCAAGAAATTGAAACGGGGTGGGACAGACAAGCCCCATGCAACTAGTATGCAAACATATTACAACAAGTAAATTAATCACGAACATGTCATCTCCTAACTATTCGCCCAACTATTTCACGCACGGAATGGATATTGAACTCAGCGACACAGACAACTCTGTCACGCCAACAATAGTGAGAGACGACCTGACAGATGATATGCTATGCGAAGACATAGAAACCGAACAAGAAGTTGGATTTGTTATTGACCGCACACCATCTACTAACCCCATCGCCACCAACATTATAGAATACACAGATACCCTTACAGATATTACAAACGAAAATGAACGCGGAATTAATAATATCAGTGACAGTGACAGTGAATATGAAGACATTGACACAGACATTGACACAGACATTGATGAAGGACTAGAAGATGATCTTAATGTTGTTGAAAATATGCTCAACATAAACCAAGACCACGAAGAAGATGATTATATTGGTATCGCACTCTTTGCAAGAGCCGCAGGCAGACAAGCACGACACTATTGCCGACAAAATAATATGGAAATGGCACTGAACAAATACCTAGAGGCGATGTCATACAACCCATTCGTCGAGTTTAATAACGAACTTGCCACCTTGTATGAGGAAAACGGAGAACTTGAAAAAGCCAAATACTATTATCTTCAAGCAATCGAATATTCAGATGATATCCTCGCCATGTATAACCTCGCAGATATGTTTAAGAAAGACATGAACCATCTCGACAAAACTAAGGCTGATCATGCTACGAAAATGATGCTCAAATACTATGCCATGGCAGCCGAAAAAGGTGACCATGAAGCACTTGAAATGCTATGTGCATTGGCATATGAAAAAGATGCAGCGAAGTTCTCCATGGCATATAAAGAAATCCTTCAGCACTCCGAGGATCACTTTGATTGGAACAAGGACGCAGACGACGACTATTCAGAAGATGGCGAAGACAAGCTTCTATATGGAAGGTTCATGAGAAACACGAACAACATTCAAATACTCAAAACACTCGAAAATGCAGACACCGCAAATATGTCCGAAACCGAAAAGAAAACAATCAGAGAATGCATTGATTTACTCAATAGAGAAAGATCCGTTATAACTTACAACAACAAAGTTGCCCTCTTCACGCGTCTCAATAATGTTGTAGAGTGCGGGATTTGCTACGACGATAAGTTGAACATTGATCTTCACTGTGGACACTGCGTTTGCACCGACTGCTATCCCCGCATTGTGCATAACTCATGCCCATTCTGCAGAATAGAAAGCCCATGTGGGTTCTTTGACTAACTGACTAACGATACCGAAATAAATAATAAATAATAAAATAAATAATAAAAATAACACTCCTGTGTTATTTTTATTCTGCGGACATTTGATCACCAAGTATCATACACATATCAATCATCGCCCTCGTTATCATCACTCGATTTACATGTAATTTTTAACTTGTGTGACTTGGGAATAATTACTTCAGGCATGACCTTTTTGATAATTTTATTCTGGAGCTGATCATCTTCCATATCAGACGACCCACCCAACGTATTAGATATAATATTCATATATTTTGCATGGGTTTTTGTGGTATAATTTGAATAATTAGGATTGTTTCGCTGCCACTCGGGGATCTGTTTCACATTTTTATGACGAACGTAGCGAATTACCTTTTTCATTTTGTCATTCTTAATCGTATCTTTTTCCCATGTATCGTTATCTTTTATGTAAATAGATTCACGTTTCAGATCACTGCAATGAATTGGACGCTTTTCAATATCCAAATCTCGAAGTCCATTGAGAAGTATGCGGGTCATTCCCTCTACAAACCCGAAATTACCTACATTTTCTAAATCTGCAGTATTTACAGGAAGACTATCGATAAAATCCATAATATTCATCGCATCTTTGCATTCTGTGTTCAAAAATAGATTGAGTTTAAACTTGTTATTCACAGTATTGTTTGTAGTTATATTCGTCACATTATTTGTTCCAGTTTTTTCACTCAGCTTAACTATCTCTTTGCTTTGTTGCTCAAGAATACTTTTTAACTCATCATTTCTCTTTGATTGCTCGGTTATAATAGCGGCAAGCATTGTGTTCATATCAGAAACATTGTCGCCAGTGGGAACAAATGACACCAGCGAATCAGAAGCATCTAATATATCAGCCACATCACTCGCCACATCACTTTGATCAACTATCACATTATACCTACTCTTTTCTGTGCTATTCATATTGTTATCGGGTGAGTTCTCACACACATTCACTGGCACCATATCCACACCATCCGGATGTATTTTGATATACTCCGCACACTTTTTGCGATGTTTACACAAAGATGACAAATGTTTATAAACTTTGCCACACGCACATTCATTCACAATCTTACCAGAAGTAAACACAACTGGAACAGCACGCGACACCTTTGCTGGTTCAGCCACAATTGGCGCTGGTAGGGGATCTACACTATTGGATGGCACGATATTATTATACATACTGGATTTCATCGGGGCAACATTGTTTTTACCATTGTCCTGAGAGTTATCGATAAACATCGATGATCTCGTTGTGTGGTTTATTTTCATGATACCGAGCTTTTCAACTCGCTCCACATTTTTCTTATGCTTTAAAGTAAGCATGTGCTTTTGCATATCATTTTTTCGTGCACATTTATATTTACACCATGTACATGAAAATCCAAAAAATGAATAATCTTGATCTGGCATTCGTTAGTTCAAGAATTAGGTTATTAAATATTACTTTCTATGAGATAGTTATTATATACGCATATATTCTTTCTATACCATTACATGAACTATTTCTAATTTTACAGTAACGATTATTATTTTATAATTAACAATAAATAACACCATATATCATTTCAGAAGAATACCTGTTCAGCACAGTTCGTTGCGAGTTTTGTTAGCCAAAACTCGCAAAACTCGCAATGCTGTAAAAAATGGAATTACATAACTCATGTTATAGACGATTTATGAGAACCATTCTTTGTATCAAAATGTCAAACACAGATTTTTGCGAGTTTGTTAGCCATCCATTAGCCATCCATTAGCCATCCAATATCAACAAGTTTTTTCAGATTTTGAAAAATTTTCCAAAAAAAAAAATTATGGTAACAAAATGATTCGCAAATGAATTCTTTGTTACCATAAGATTTTTTTTTTTTAATTTTCAAAAGTTTTGTGTAATCCAAATTGGACATTTATTTGGACATAAAAATGTCCAATTTTGAATATACGCTATTTTCACGTGCAAATTTTTGTTCGCCCCTTTAAGCCCAAAATTATATATATTAATTGAACAACTTAGAAAACATACATAACATCTTGTACTTTTATGATCTCGGCATACTATATACAAAAATCTATCATATTTAAAGATGTCTATGGTCGATAAACCCACTATCAGAGTTCTTGTCAATGTAACTGGCCTGCCAAACACATACAAAGAAACACACAGCGACAACACCGTTACCTACAACGGACTTTTTTATGACGTATACGAAAAAATCAAACAATCCCTCGGAGATAAGTATACGTTCGTTGAAACGTACGACGAGGAGTTTAGTGTTACACAGGCTCTCAATGACATACGCGACGGAAAATATGATTTAGGTATACACAACTTCTCGACAACGGCGAAACGTCTTGCCGATGTCGACTTCACAAAAAGTATTATTATGGAAAGAGACGTTATCGTATACAAACCAAAGGCGGGCGTCAATGCAAGAACCGTCGTAAACCTTATGATAGAGGTCTTATTAATACCAGTGGCGATCATTATCTTTGCGGGCATTATCATAGGATGGCTCGTTCATCGCTTCCAATACGGAAGAAACTCAGACATGTCCAAGAAACTTAGACTGAGAAGATCAATTATAGCCACCGTATCCGTGTTTCTTGCAGAAGCGGGCATGATTGCAGAAGAAAGCCCGCTTAGCGTCATGTCCATTTTTTTCACGATAATCATCATGGTTATCGCACTGGCGTTTAACACATACCTTACCGCTAACGTAACAAATAGGGTCATTGATATAAATGCCAGCACCAGATACACCATCGACACTATCCCTGCAATGCACATCCTATCTCTAAAAGGACAATCCATAGGAGACAAGTTCAAACGATACGGAACAAGGATCACAGAAATGCCAACCACCGTCAAAAAAATGATGGCAAAATACTTAAAAAATACCGATAAATACGACGGGGTAGCCCTAGAAACATCGGTCGCACTCGTTGTTGCCAAAAAATACGATCTTCAAATGACGGCGGCGAATTTTGGCTTCGGGGACGCAGTATTTGCAGTCAACAAAAATAAACACGGCCTCTTAGAAAACGTAAACAGAGAAATACAGAAAATGCAAGACTCCATGGAAACAGAACGAATATGCAAAAAATATATCGACGACGAATACTCCTATCTATGTGTCCTGTAAAAACCGTGACAACCCAACCCAACCCAACCCACCACAACACAATTCACTACTAATTTATAGTGAATTGTGTACCTAATATCTACCTCTAACATCCAGTCGACCCAAACCCACCTGACCCCCTCACAGTGATATCGCCAAGATCTTCTTCGTTATCCACAAGTCTCGCAATAATTGGAACCATGCCTGGAGCTACTACCTGAACCAATCTATCCCCCTCGCTCACCAGATAGTCCCGATAAAAACAGTCAAATGCACACATCAACTCGCCCCGATAACCACTATCAATAACACCCACACTATTAGAAAGACGCAACGATGTCTTAGAAATACTCGAACGAGGATACATAAAAAATCCCACAGGCTTTCGGGAACCATCCGGAAACACAAGATCTGCACGACACTTTACGTTCAAACTGTGACGCTTCGGCTTACCTACCTCAAATCGATCCATCACAGGACTAAACAGATCAAAACCCGCATCAGGATAAACACTATCCAACACCGTTGCGTTGTGTGCGGCAATCGAACTCTTATACCGACTCAAAAGCTTTTCAGAACCGTCTATTACAAATAACGCGAGATCCATATAACAATCCTTCATGTTCGCCACAGACATCCCAGACAAAGACATCAACACCAATGTATAAAATACACACATCCATCTAAATCATATTATCTTACTATGAAGGCAAATAGAATGATTGACCAACCATAGACACTTACTATTCTACACCACAAAGAGAGAAAGAGAGAAAAGAAAATAACCCTGGTATATATAATAACCACTCACACAAGCATGCACACCCTCACCAAAGTCGATAATCTTGTTCCAAGAAAAAGATACTGCATCGACGTATGGTGGAACCTATCGAACAACGTACGCTATTGCGAACCGTACCAGTTCATGGGGGAATTCGTACAAACCAACCACATACCCGCCAAAAAACACACAACCAGCCACGGACTTGTCACTCTACTTGCCCCCGCCAGAACAGAAGTCTTATTTAGACGTATCGATCATTACGGGCATCGAGAAAATGAATACATTCGAGTCAGCTCCATCAACCAATTCCACTCAAGCTACCGCCCTAAAAGCATCGAGCTGTGCCATAGACAAGCGATCATGAAACTACGCCTGCCCACCGACATAAAACGATACCTACGATCATTCATGGAAACCCGACACAAACATACACGAAAATCACTACAAATTGAAAAAATAAAGACACAAAACACAACACGCACACATCATTCACGTTCAAAACACACATAACTCATATGCTGACGAACAGAAATCTTTCAGAAACTCAACAAAAAACACACGTGTTTCAAGAGTTCTGCACAAAAACAGAAGTTATGCACATGTTCCAAAAAATGAACACTCGGATAGAAGAACTAGAACGCACAGTAACACTACTGAAACAAACACAAAAAAATGCAACACAAATCGCACCTACCAAAAAGGAAATACTCACGCAGTTAAACGAATACGACACGGGGGCTACGCCCACGATAGACTTTAAGACAATGCTCGACCTTTTACAAACAACCATCACCCTTCCCAACTCAATACTAGAAGACAGAACACTCAAACTTGACGATCTAGTCATATCTATGATGCAAACACTACGCTCACATATATCCACACACCAATCAACCTACGAAAATCACGAAAACGCCAACGTTGGACTTCCATTTATCAACTTTAAGGAATACCATAAACACACACTCTTCGTTTACAGTGACGGTGGAAGCGATCCGTGTAAAAGCGACACCACGCAATGGACAACGCTCACACAAGAACAATTGCAGAGAATGATCCAGAAAATACACGTTTCGCTAATCAATCAGTGCAACCGATGGCGTGAAACATTTATCGATAAAAAACATATTAAGGAAAAAATGCAAAATAAAGAAACCATGTGTCACCGATACACCGACATGGTTGCCCGAATATGCAACGTTTCGCCACACACCAACCAAGCTATGTTGGCGAGAATCAAGAAAGCGTGGATCGAACTTGTCGCAGAAGAAAATACATTTAGACTAATTTAGACTAATTTAGACTAATTTAGACTAATATAGGATCCAGTTTGTCACATAGATCACAGGGTTAGTGTCCGATATTATTATCCATATGTAGATTTTTCTATTTCGATCGTGAACTCTAGTAGATATTTATTTCACCGATTTCATGTCATATTTGTTTTATTTGTATAAAAAAAATATTAAGTAATAGTATAACTATGCCTACCAACTACTTTACAGGAAATGGTGATAATCTTAAGGCCGATGCGTCCCTTAATATTACTTTTGGTAACAAGCAGTCTGACAACAACAGTACTACAAATCATTCAGTTAGAGTGACAACTGGTGTCGATAATCAAGTCACGATTGATATTTGTGGTCTAGCTGCTGCTTTTGAAGACAACACCGGTTCCACTATGAGAGTTCGTATGGATACCTATGATTACACAGGTCTCAACCTCGAGGAAACTTACATATCCCCTCCTCTTTACTTCGACGATATATGTCTCGTTGCTGGTAATATTTCTGCTACCCCTGGTAACATTGGCGAGAGACACAAGAATGGAAAAAAGAGTTCTCCCTTATATTACCGTACTATTTGCGGTGATGGTATCAACAATCTCACTGCGACACACAGGTGTGTCCGCGTGACCATGAAGGAGGCCGTGCCTGAGTTTATCAAGAACGGTAAGCACGTGAACATCTTCACCCAGGTCCGTGCCCCCGGTGCTAATTTCGACAACGACCTGTGCGATATTTCCTTCACCAAACATCCCACTCTCAGCTACCCCCAAGTGCTTGTCAACGGTGGCCCCCTA
>Ga0115008_10001063_pt1 | contig 21876 bp, 24 predicted proteins | sample FraStrMetagenome_FD_87164 | JGI IMG/M metagenome (GOLD analysis project Ga0115008, IMG submission 87164) | Marine eukaryotic phytoplankton communities from Arctic Ocean - Fram Strait ARC3M Metagenome | ecosystem: Environmental > Aquatic > Marine > Oceanic | place: Fram Strait | collected...
CATATTGTCTTCCTTATCCGGGTTCCAATATTACATCTTGCGTTTGTTGTCCAAATGTGGCAGAGTAGTGGCGTGCCACTGTGGCAGAATCCTCTGCCACTTTGCTAAATTCGATCAAGTGGCACGTCACAGTGGCATGCCACTTTCGAAAAGGTCTGCCCGTCACCCTACTCATGACTCATGCATGACATGAATCCTCACACGGATACGGATGCTTCCAACCAACGGATCGTGTGTGTGTATATCCATTCCAACCATCCACCATTCATTTCATTCATCACATTCATCACTCATCCATTTCATTTCATTTCAAAACTATTCCATTTGTTGAGAGTTAAGATGCAAGTCAGTGCCAAGGCATTTCTATTATGGATGCTTCTTCATGCCTCAAACGAACGTGAAGTGTATGCCTTTATTTCTAGAAATGTCATTTGTGTGAGCCAATCGCCACATGTCACATTTCGACCGCACCTGGATGCATGCCGCAGCAGCAGCAGCAGCAGGAGTAGTTATGGTCGTAGGAATGGACGTTTGTTTGTGGAATCTTCTTCTTCTGCTATGGAGGAGAGCAGTAGTCCGTCTGTGGAACAAGACGATGGGATTATTGGAAGCATAGATGATGATGATGTCGATGATGATGATGATGTTCCAAAGGAGGATGAAACGGTAGAGGATAAGGATGAACTTTCTCCGGAAGAATTGATTCAATCCATTCAGAATGAAATTGATACGAACTTTATGAAAGAACTTCTGGAGGGACTGAAAGGAGAGGACGAAGGGGAGAATGATAAGGCAATGGCATGTCTTCCCAAACCCTTTAGTGGTGCCATGCTGGTTCATGATGAATCTTCCAAAATTATTGGACGGGGAATAACGGATTACAACAATGGTTGTGTGCAGAATTGTTTGAGTAATACTGGTATGATAACGATCGCACCGCTTAAAGAGTGGGCTGTCACCTTCAGCAGTCGTAAGGAGAAGGAGCTGATGAAAGATTGTACTCTTTATTTGACTCTTGAACCGAGCTCGGCGCGAAAAGGAAGTATGGTTCCGAGCGAAACAAGGCTGATTGAAGAATGTGGTGTTGGCCGCGTTGTAGTTGGTGCGTTGGATCCTATTGAGGAAGCACGTAGCAAAGGATGTTCAGCCCTTCATACAGCCGGAATTGATGTGATTGCTGGTGTAGCAGAGGAAGAATGTTTCGAGCTAATTGCAGATTATTCCAAATTGGTTAATAGCAAGCTTAGTCGCCGTGGAAGGAGGCATTTTGAGTTAACTGGGCGGCCCTTAGGTTATTTACATTGCAGTGTTATTGATAGTGATGATGCAGAAGCGTTTGAACGCAGTGGTAATGCCTTTGCAAGAGATTTAGGTGGAGCTCTTCCGCTGAGTGAACGTTTGTACGGTACCTACGAAATTGCACCACCACCGGAGCAAATATGGGCTGGTGCGAAGGATGATGACGATTTATTTGATTTAGAAGAACAATATAATATGGCATTGGAAGAAGATGATGACGAAAAAGAAGAGGACGTCAGCTTAGATGAAGATGAGATGCTGAAACCCTTTGGTGAAATGAAGCTGGAGCGAAATCCAATGATGCCATTTTATGAATCAGTGGATGGTAAGCGATGATTGAATGTATTTACTTTTATGCGACAAAAGAGTACCTCAAACAGTTTTTTGTTAGCCGTTGTTGTAACTTTGCCAAAACCAGGAAATGGTCCAGCTAACGACGATAGTCCACAAACAAGGTTAACTGGACTTAAATGGCTGGCTACTAATGGAAAATTGTTGCCGCCAGCTGTTGAGAGAATCCTTGTTCTTGATGCTGCGGATCTTTCGATGGTTCCAGTAAGCAATGAAGATCCGAATCTTCCAGAAGAAGTGGATATTGAACAGTTCTGGAAATCTGAGGGTAGAAAACCTCCTCGAGTGCTACTGAGACATGGAAGTAATGCTGCGGCTGTAAGTTTTGCTTTTATAATTATGATCACATCATTATTTGTTTAATTTTTTCATCAAAAATGATTCTGTTATGTTTAGGCAAATGCAGCTAGAGCTGCTGCGGTAAGTGGAATATACATAAAGATTTTACAGAATAGTTACAGAGCGCTCACTTCTTTTTTGTCATTAGGCTGCCGCTGCTGTGGCGTCCAATGGTAAGTTTAAAATTGTAATTTTCATTATTTAAATATGCTTCTAATTGAAAATGTATTTATTTTTGAAAGCTGCACGAAGGGCAATGAAGTTAGTGGAGACTGGAGAGTCGGAAGATGCTGCCGAAGAGGCAATAATCGCTCAGAAAGAAGCAGAAGAGGCACTTGCTCAAGTGCAGAAGGAGGTGGATGCGATTCAAGCGCTGAAGCAGACTCTCCTCGATATGGGTGTGATAGTTGAAACAATCAATGGAAAGGAACCAATCGACGTCATGAAGCATTTGGGCGAACGAAATAGCTACACAACAGTCGTATGGAGGGCAGGTTGTTGGGGCAGTCGTGGTGTGGCATCTATCTTGAATGGTGCATTCCAATGGTTTTCTGCACATTTAGCAGTTGATGCAGTCGGAGGGAAGTTTTGGCAGCTAATACTCGCAGAGCGGTGTATACAGGCCGCGTGTGGACCGGAGAGTAAAGTTAAAGTGATAACTGAAGAAGATGACATCAGTATTGAGTATTGCGATTCCTTAGACAAAGATTGTGTGTTACGCGTCGATGGTCGATCGATTAGGCACGTTCGAGTAGATTGCCGTGTCGCAGTTGTTGATCCGGAACGAAAGAAGAAGCTGATAAGCTTCAAATCCGAGCCGATGGATTTGAAATTTAAAAATGAAGAAGCGCCTTGGTTCCTCTAGAGTTTATTCAATAAAGTTTTTGGGTCAAGGGATGTTTGATTTTTTTTTGAATGCTTTCTGATATTACTAGCTTAGCTAGGTTGTTTGCAGTAAATTCACTACTTTTGTAAAGTCAGAACTTCAAACTCCATCTATAGATTCGTTTAGCAGGCATATAATAATCTAGAGTAAAAATTATCATTTAAAATGATAAAACATCTCATGACAGAGCTTCAATCAATTTCGAAGCTATTTGATAACGGTTGAGTGTCAAAGAAAATTCCTAGGAAAGAATATTGAAACGTGGGTGTTCAGATAAACTATAATTAAAATGTCACGAAGACGAAGGTCTCTTTTCGAAATGAGTAACTACTTCTAATTCTTCTGCATGAGATCAATTTGCAATTCAAAGTTCATCAACCTGTAAGAAAAAATCTTCGTTCTTGTTCTCAGTTTCAACGTCCCCACCAACCTTAAAACATCTGACACACTCATAAATTTGGGGGGTGATGAGTGGATCATTCTTGTGTGGCATCAACTTCCTATCAATTTATAGTTTAAATGTATTTATCTTTGTACCTTATTTGCAATTTTCTCATCTTCTTCGCCTACTTAACTGCTTACAGCATTCTTCCATCGTTGATAGTCCTATTCTGAAGGAGCAACATGATAATCACTTTGATTGATTCAGTCTTGTCCGATCGATGTCGTTACCTTTGAAGATAGGAAAATGACCGTTGTCTGAATGCATGGTTACCTTAGCATCGCACTTCAGACCCTAAAGTAACTATTGAGCAGAAAGTATCGGCTTTGCTGTCCATAGAACTAATGAACAAGCATGGAAAATAAAAAGTCCATGTGGTGATGCGATTTACATCGAAGTCCTATCTTAAACATCTTTTTTTACTTTATTAATAGTCTAGATATATATTATACAACTCTTCAAAATTACTTCCAATCGCGTGGATACATATCTTTAGCTTATACGTTCACGTTACACGTTCTCCATACGTAAGTGCACAAAAGTGTGTAAATGATGAATCGTGCCAATGTCAAAAATCATAAACCGAAGTACATACACATTATACACATGCATTGTCAACTCTATTCTTGCTGTCTACTTATGTCAACGTAACATATAACAATTAGTAATTAAAGTATACACACACAAAGTCTGTTTATTTCAAGAAGGGCTTTTTCCATAAAAATGAACACTACAATGTATTTTCTCCCTCATCAAAAATTGGTCGCGCAACCACCACAAAACGTACCCAATACATTTGGAATACAACAAACAACCCTTGTATCCAACAACACCTGGAAAATCAATATTTGGAACAGATTTACAAACCATGCAGATGTTCAAACAGTATCTAAATAGAGATGTGGAGTCTGTACTAGACGTCATTGAACCGACATCGTTTTGCTGTTGTATGAACTTTTTCTCGAGTTGGTTTGGCGATGGAGAATGCGGTGCTGGTTCGTCAACGATGGCGGCAATGGGACACACAGATTTATGTGATTCGCCTTCGAGTGAAATGAGGCAACGGCTTATTTCCCATGATCCGTTGACGGATCAAGAAACGGAATGTGGTGAGGAAGATCGGCAAGATGATGAGGAAGATATGACGGAACGTGAAATGGGTTCGAAGGTACATTTTGGAATTGAAAGGCCTCCGTGGCAAATCCCTGATGATTGTAGTGAAAGTTTCAGTGACAGTGATGAGGATGAATGTTACAAGCCCGTTAATGATAAAAATGATACGATAAGGCATGGACATTCGAAGTCATATTTACGTTTCGGAATCGAAAGGCCTCCATGGCAAATGACCAATGATTTTTATGAAAGCGACAGTGACAGTGATGAAGATGAGTATGACAAGCCTATGAATGTACGAGATACTGAGCGCGAAGGTAGGCAGATTGATAATTACTCTACATCTTCGTTAGTAGTGAACAAAACGTCCCATATGGAAGAAGATGATCAAAATTTAAAAGTATTCAATCACAAATCTGATGCACTTAGTAGTGCTCACATGAAGTTTGTTCAAACTTCACGTTGGGAGAAAGTTGATGTGATAGACTCTGAGAAATACGAATGTTTCTCAGATGATGATGAATGCAGCGTCTCCAGTGACATTAGTGCACAATCATTGTAGAAAGCAGAAATTATTCGTTACATATTGATGGAGGAACTATTACAAAAACGAATCAAATTGAAGAAACGCAATATCCTCTATATTATCACGAAAACAATTGGTCTCGTTTTCTCATGAACTTACACCTTTGTTTTGGCAAGGTCCCAGTTAACTATAACTAGTCCTATGCAAATTTTTCACAAAACTTCTTAAGTTCATCGATTTGATTCTGTACCATTTCCTTGCTTGTTCCGCCCAAGCTACTTTTGCGTTCAACGCTCATCTCATAATTCCAGACTTCTTCAACGACATCGGAATCGAAGCGGTCGTCAATATCTTTTAGTTGCTCAATAGTGAGTTGGTCAAGAGAAATCCCGAGTTCCTCGCTCTTACGTACTGCGGCACCCGATATGTGATGCGTTTCTCTGAATGGGACGCCTTTTCGTACTAGGTAGTCTGCTAAATCTGTAGCAAGCATTTCTGGGCACAAAGATGATCGAAGATGATCTTTATTGGTTTTTAAGGTCGCAAGAACACCAGTAGCAATAGCGAGACAGTCCTTGACGATATCAATTGCATCAAACAACGGCACCTTGTCTTCTTGAAGATCCTTATTATAGGCCCGAGGAAGGCCTTTGAGAGTGGCAACGAATCCAACCTGACGACCAAGAGCTATTCCTGCCTTACCACGAAGCAGCTCAAGAGCATCTGGATTCTTCTTCTGGGGCATCAAACTAGATCCAGTGGCGTACATATCACTAATTTCAACTCCTTTCAGCAAATTCATAATGATTAAGTCTTCGCTCAGTTGACTGAGATGCATGAGCAACATCGTATGCCACATGAGAAATTCCACAACAAAATCTCGATCACAGACAGCATCCAAAGAATTTTCCGTACATCCACCATCGAAGCCTAATTCTTTTGCCAAAAATTCTCGATCGACACCAAAGGCATTGCCAGCTAACGCTCCACTGCCGAGAGGACATACATTTGTCGACGAAAGTACATTTTCCAATCGCTTAGCATCACGAACAATAGGCCACAAGTGTGAACATAGCCAGTGACTGAATCTTATCGGTTGCGCAGGTTGAAGGTGTGTATATCCTGCAGTCAACAACTCGAGCTCGCTCTGTGCCAAATTACATCCCGCTAGCAACAAATCGACGATCATTGTTTTAATTTCCTTAATCTGCCCAATGGTATACAATCTCGTATCTGTGGCCACCTGATCATTTCGACTACGACCGGTATGTAATTTTTTGCCAACAGAGCCTATTAGTTCCGTCAAACGCCGTTCGTTTGCCGTATGAATGTCCTCATCTCCAGGCATAAGTTTAAATGTTCCAGCCTCCCATTCCTCATAAACATCATCCAGTCCTTTCAAAATCAAATCTTTCTCATCTTCGGTCAAGATGCCGACTTTACACGTCCCCTTGGCATACGCTTTCGATCCGATGATATCTTCACGCCACATACGTTTATCGAAGGATATGCTCTCGTTAAACTTTTCCATAATCGGATCGTTTTGGGCTTCGGCAAAGCGACCGCCACTTGCGAAGAATGCACCTCGAGCTCCTGTATTGATCACGTTCGACATGATAGCGAAATCTTTATTTTTAAATTATATCTTAATCAAGTGAGTCAATCAAAAGATCAATGAAGATGGGAAGGTGAGATGAAAGTAGGTTCGTACTGATCCTATAGAATATTTTGATATTCTTATGTTCCAAGCTATGTTCCATGATGTTGGACGGATGGATGGATGCCAATCGTTTGACGTACGAGTACACATGTTATTAATATTAAATACATGTTGCCAGTACGAAATCGTATTTCCCGATTTTGGACGATAAATTTCGAACATAATGGCCATAAACGAGAAACATTATCTGGCATTTTGTTACCTTGTGCGAGAAACAAATAAAATCGCCCTTCACGTGTAGGTTGCGGAAAAAATGTGTGGCGAACACGCACTCAATGCGTGATGCCAAGATACACAAAAGGAAATTTCATTTCATTCCGTAGACTACTCTCTTGTTAGTTATATTAATCTCTTTATCTTAACATGAAACTAACCGCTGCCGCCGTCGCTGCCCTCTTAACTACTCCTGCTGTAGCATTTACTGTTCCTAATGCCTCGTTTCAAAGTCGAACGGCATTAAATGCTGTTTCCAAAAAGGACAGTTATGACATCACGTTACTGCCCGGCGACGGAATCGGACCGGAGATTACCACTGCAACAACCAAGGTTTTGAAGTCTTTGACGGATCGGTGTGGATTCACATTGAATTTAAAAGAGGCCCTCATTGGAGGAGCTGCGATTGATGCATGTAACGATCCATTTCCTGATGAGAGTCTCGAGCAATGCCGTAACAGTGATAGTGTTCTTTTGGCGTGCATTGGAGGATACAAGTGGGATAAAAATCCACGTGAGCTTCGTCCAGAGACGGGGTTATTGAAAATGAGGAAAGAGATGGAACTTTTTGCAAATTTGAGGCCTGCTAAGGTGCTGGAACAGCTTATTGATGCATCAACGCTGAAGCGCGAAGTTGTCGAGGGTGTCGATGTGATGGTTGTGCGTGAGCTTACTGGTGATGTGTACTTTGGAGAGCCAAAGGGTATTGACACATTGGAAAGTGGAGAACGTGTGGGGTACAATAATATGATTTATAAAGAGAGTGAAATTGAACGCATTGCTCGCGTTGCTGGTGATGTTGCAAGTAAGCGTCGTGGCGAGTTGTGTAGTATTGACAAAGCAAACGTACTTGATGTTTCGCAATTATGGAAGGACGTCGTAACCGATGTAATTTCTAAAGATTTTCCGGATGTAAAATTGAGCCACATGTACGTCGATAATGCTGCAATGCAGCTCATTCGATGGCCTAAACAGTTCGACACCATCGTATGTGGTAATATCTTTGGTGACATTCTTAGTGATGAGGCATCTATGCTTGTAGGGAGCCTTGGTATGCTTCCAAGCGCATCTATTGGAAGTGAAGGTCCTGGAGTTTTTGAGCCTTGTCATGGAAGTGCACCGGACATAGCAGGTCAGGACAAAGCTAACCCACTTGCTATGATATTGTCTGCTGCAATGATGCTTCGATACGACTTGGATAGAGCAGCTGAGGCAGATTTATTAGAGTCAGCAGTAGAGGCTGTTCTTGACCAGGGTGTACGTACTGCCGACATAAAACAAGAGGGAGATGGATGTAAGCTAGTTGGATGCGTGGAGATGGGAGAAGTTGTTGCTAAACTCGTGGAAACTATGGATATGGTTTCGGTTTAATATAGTCGATTCTTAAATTATGAAAACAAAAGTTTATTAAAACTTGGTTGACATTGGGGATGATAATTGTCCAGAACTTTTCATTTGTAAAGTGTATGTTGCAAGCTTTTTTCAAGAATATTTGAACAAGTAATGACGTGTACTTTTAATACTTTAGATTTTGTGGAAAAGAAAGAAAATCCTATTGAAACAAAAGAAGTACTTCTATTTTTTGTGGAAAAGAAAGAACATCCTATTGAATAAAAAGAAGCACATTGCTTTTTAGATTTTGATTTCACCGATGTTTTCGATGATTTACTTAACAACACTTCCTCTCTAATCTTTGTGATATTAGTTCGATTTTTCCATTAACTTTGTCACGAATTTAGTCTTTTCTTTTTCATTTATAACCTTGTTCAAGTGGTTAGCTTATAAATGATGATGTTTGCACGGATTAAGATTTAGAAATTTCATTTTGGCGTTTATGCACCCCTCTATCAATTTTAATTTTTTTCGATTGGGAATATCTGTTATGTAAATTTCGGACGAAGAAGATAAGACTTTACAAGCACACTTCAGGTATGGCGCCAAAAACCTTTAATGTAAGTTGATTGAGCGATGATACATCAGTTTCTAACGATATGGTGCGATTAATGTAAATAGTTTTCGAAGGCAGGAAGACGATTCAGTAGGTAGAAGCAAGACTACACAAAGGGATTATATTTTAAAGATGATTCTGTGATTATTTTCTGTACAATATGAAATGGTAATGCCCAGATAAGACTCATTCATTCTACATCTAAAAGAGTGCTTCTAAACTTTGCTATTAAAAAAAGACTTTCTTTTAGATTACACATTCTCCAACAAAAAGACATTAACATACAGACGTTGTCTACAAGAATGGTGTATAGTTGATTATAGAATATACCATATTCAGGCCAAATCACAACATACTGACGGTAGTAATAATCATGTTTACGTAGTAGGTAGTAGATAGTAAGTAGTAAGTCTATGTTAGTCTATGTTATCGATAGTCGTGTCAAAAGTATGAAAAACCATACTAGTAGATATTATGTCTGAGCTGATCCATCAACCGGCAAGGCCTGCCACAATTTGCGATCAAGCCAACCACATACTACTATTACCAGCACATGTATAATAACTGATATCAAGAGGACGAGTTTTCAAATACTACATGCTATTTTTTTTTACAAAACTTAATTAAAGTACATGTATTATATACCGGTATAGCTGGAAAAACTACATACGCCGTACTAGCATCATACTGGTATAATAATTTTTTTTTTTCATGCATTACTATATAATTGAAAAGAGTATATGAGTAAGAGACCAAAGTATTCATTAACAAGTTCAATATCTATTATGGGTTGAGCAGGGAAAGACCCTATTACTTCCCCTAGTCTTTTCATTCAAACTAATCCATAAGGTGCAGTTTTCAATGCAAGTGCGCGAACCTTCAAGCAGTACTTTGACACTTTAGATACTGGCTGTATCCAAATCAATACGAGGCGACACGTCATCAAACAACAAGAAACCTCAACTACATAACGACAAAACTACCTCACTATGCGGCAAATATTTGACATCAAGTCGTCATTTCTAAATCGGCCACAAACATCGGTGCCGGATTCCAAACCTCACAAATCAAAAGAAAAAAGGAATCTCAGCACCTACTATAACCATGAAGTTCAGCAAAGCCTTTTGCCTATCATCAGCCGCACTCTTCGCAAGCAGCACATCTGCCTTTGCGTTTCACGAGTCGCCCGCATTCAAAAATTCTTTGAAACTTCATGGAGGCGGAGTTGCCACCAGCACAGCGATTAAGGCCGATCCTGTGCCCGATCTCAAAGCCCCGCCGGCTCTTTATCAAGGGGCCGTTGCAGCCGGTGCTGCCAAGGCCAGTGCTCCGTTTGGAAAGATTTTTAAGCTGGGAATAGTATCAGGTAATTTATTAAACGATTATTTTGTTTGTAATGTGTGTGAGATTTTATTGGTAAAGTTGATAGCATTTCCGTTCGATTGTCTCAAATGTTCTTTTTATACATGCTTTTGTGTGTAATTGCATTATTGGATAGGAGCCCATATTGCATTTGGCGCATATCTAGCTGTGACTGTTGGTGGTGCTTGTCCTGGTATTGCAGCGTCTAATCCCGGTTTGCAAAAGATTATTCTTGGTGCGTTCGGTCTTCCATTCGGACTTATTATGACTCTTGTAACCGGAGGAGAACTCTTCACCGGTAACACTGCTCTTGTTACTGCTGCTGTTATGGAAGGAAAGACTACCAAGAAGGATCTTGTAAAGAATTGGGTTGCAAGTTACGCGGGAAACTTTGCCGGCTCTCTTCTCTTGGCATATCTAGTTTTCAAGAGTGGAACTCTCGGTGCCCTTCCCGGCTCCGTAGCAATTGCCACAGCCAAATGTAGCATGCCTTTTGCAACTGCATTCGTAAGAGGTATTATGTGCAATTGGCTTGTCTGTATGGCAGTATACATGGCCTCAGGCTGTGCTTCTTTGACATCAAAGATGGTTGCTGTATGGTTCCCAATCAGTGCTTTTGTTGCCCTTGGACTAGACCACTCCGTTGCCAATATGTTCTTAATTCCTTTGGGCATTCTTCGTGGAGCCGAGATAAGTATTTCACAAATGTTCACTTCAAACTTGATTCCTGTTACTCTAGGAAACATCATTGGTGGCGCTCTCTGTGTGATGGCTCCATATGGTTTGACCTTTGGTTCCTGGGGAAAGAAAGATGAGTAAAGATGCTAAACAAAATGATAAATGTTAATAAAAAATATCTGAATAAATATCGAAAAGTGATCTAGTAAACAACAACAAGTTCCTTCTTCTTTTTATGATTTATTAGATCGTACACTGAGATAATGGTGACGTAAGGTTGATCAAACGAAAAATGAACCTGCTTTCACAACCGCTTTAAAACGAATCGTGACTAGTATCACAAATGAAGTCTCACACCATGTGCCAATAGTTCTAAGGTATGCGACTTGAAACTGATACAAAAGTAGATGATGCTAAGTTTAAAACTGAGAAAAATAGAGCGATGTTAACAATTGAAAGCATACAGTTGAGAAAATAAAATTCAAAAGTGGACGTAGTCAAATGGTTTGTAAACGTGATTTATCCAAGCTGCGTACCATAATCAATCAACAATGATCATGTTTCAAGGCAAGTACGTGTATGGTGTATGGATATTGTTCTTGTACTTAGGAACGTGTTCCTGATTGGAAATTCGTTATACTAGACTTTTGAAATACATGAAATCCAAGGATAAAATTCTTTTTCATCAGGAATCTGATCACTCAATGAAAGCTCATTATTCGAAGAATCGTGTATCTTGATGCGCATCATTTGAATTGTTGTAACGTAAATCTTATAGTCTGTAGCTTCGTGCCCAAGCGTGTCAATACCCCTAATCCCTAATACAAATAAATGTATATTGCGAATTGAACAATGCGTTGCCAAAATAGCTAAATACCGGTATGAAAAAAAAATATGGGTCAGGTTGTTCGCTTTTTCGCCGGGGTTGGAAAAGTTAGAGCTGCAGGCTGCAGAGAACATCGTCAGTCTTTTCCCGTGAACATGGAATCCTTTCATTTCTTTCATTCTTTGTCGCACTTTTTAATCCCATTTCCTGTCCCATCACAAATTCCACGGAAGGACGACAAATCCAAAAAGTACCAACATGGATTGTTGCCCCAAATCCTCATGGCCGGAGTTACCGGATGACTCCACGTACCATGCCAAAGGTCAAATCGAGCTTCTAAATGACAAAACGTCATTAAAAGTCTACACCTCGTCCGTTACGGATGCGTCTTCCTTGACCAAAAAGAAGGGGATCATTCTCTACCCGGATGTGTACGGGCCATTTACGAGCAGGTCCAAAAGCATAGCAGATTATTTCAGTAATCACGGATTCGAAGTAATTGCACCGGATTGTTTCCGTGGTGAGACTAAGGCGAATGTTTCATTGCCACTCGGGGAATGGCTTTCGAAATTTCCTTACGAAGATGTTGTGAAACGGGATTCCAAGGATTGCAAAGATTATTTGAAACAAAAGGGCGTTGAAAGTATCGGAGCGATTGGATTTTGTTGGGGAGTTTGGGCTGTTGTGAAGGAATCTGCATGTGAAGGGGAGGAAGATAGAATCAAATGCGGCGTTGGATGTCATCCTTCAATACTTATTGAAAGTTTTGTTTTTGGAGGCGATGACGAAGAGCTGGCCATGAAGGCATCAGATAATGTCCCTCTGTTGTTAAATATTGCAGGGAATGATAAGGAAAATCTAATGCCGGGTAGCAAGGTGGCAGAAAATGTGACAAAAAATGGTGGTAGCATAGTTCTTTATAAAGATATGGTGCATGGATGGGTAACTCGCGGTGATTATACGCAGGAAGATGTAAAGAGAAGCGGAATGAATGCGTTGTCATCTGCTCTAGAATTCTTTCAAAAGAACCTGTAGGAAAAGTGTTACAATCTTGTTTTTGTGAGTGTAACACCATTCATATTAATCTAGACATACGTAATTGTAGCATCATTGTAGCATCGTATTAATATTCTGCACCACGTCTTTTCAAGATAAATTCCTCTTCATACTTGAAAGAGCATCCTAAAATTTATTTCAAACATGTAGTTTGAAAACTTTTTCAATTTGCATTAGTCATGATAGCGAAGTGGTGAAGAGCAGGTCGAAAGAACGTACTTTTCTGTGAAGAAAGACGATTTTTCAAAGCTTATTAATTTCGTAGCGATAAATCATCGACCATCCTCTTTGAAATAAATAATTGTATGGGCTCTCACCCATCTGGAAACGAGGAGTTTGTGTTGGCAAAAAAAATAGGGTGAAACAGATATCCGGCGTTAGCCTTATTTCAGAACTTTATCGTTAAACTATTACAGTCCCCGAAATAACGCCACGACTTCCTCGAAGACGTCATCAATACTACGATCAGCTATAACACGTTTCACTTTACCTTGGCCTTCGTACATGTCAACAATGGGCATACTTTCATTCCGGAAGGTCTCGAACCGCGTACGAATCACATCCAAGGACTGATCATCACTCCTACCACTTGTCAATCCTCGTTCCAATAACCGACCCGTCATGATATCTTCTGGGCAGTCAAGAAACAATACAAACTCTACAACGGAACATGAATCCATAGTCTCCTCCCAACACCTCACATTCCCTTCACTGCGCGGAAACCCATCAATTAAGAACCTCGAACATTTCGTCTTCTCATACGCATCATCCATAGCATTTTTAATAAGACGCGTAGTAATCTCTGCCGGTACAATTTTCCCAGCTGCTATCCGTTCATTAATTATATTCGCTAGACTCGATTTCGAATTAAGACGCTCTTCACGTAACAAATCACCCGCAGACAAATGCGTCCAGATATTCAAATCCAAACTGGAAGATGATGACGACGACGATTCTGCTACAAGCCGTTCACATTGAGTCCCTTTCCCAGCTCCGGGTCCACCTAATATGAATACCACCTGATACGATCGATGGAGACCCGCTAAGGATTTGTCGTAATGATGTGCGTGAGATGAATGATTGGCATGTTTGCGGGCTAAGTAGGTTCCTAGAGCTGCCGTCGAACAAAATGCGGTCAGTGACGTCAGATTATCGTTGGAAGAATCCATGAGATATGAGATATGTGTGAATGGGTGTGTGTGTGTGTATATATATATATATATATGATCCAATGTGTAGATGTAGTTGTATGTTGTATGCCCCTAACTCGTTCGTTCGATGGATGGATGGATGGATGGATGGATGGATGGATGGACTCACACACTTTGTTGTTCGTCTTTGTTGGTTACAGTTACACGAGTTGGGAGAGGAAGTTGAATTGCGGAGGTGCACAGGCAGAGGATGGACGATGGACGTACAGAATTTTCTTTGGGTGGAAATGAATGTCTGGAACAAGATCTGAATGTATATATGCGTACACACGTAATATTCTATGATTGTTCACACAAATTATAGCTCATCAAGGTATAGAACCCTTTTTTCCTCTGTGTAACACTGCTTAAAAATCATTGACAGATTCAAAATGAGAATGTTAGCACTGACCATGCGAATTCAGAGGTGACAATGGTAACGAAAATAAGCATCAAACATGTACATCCATTTAATAAATTGAGTATCTACGGTAGATTTCTTAACTTTACAATCTTGACTGTGATGTTTGAGAGAAAATTGTAAACTACCAGTAGGCAGTAGGTCTTACATGTAACTTCATTCAATGGCGTTGAATCACTTTAAGCTTTGTATATGTTCGTTATATAAGCATGCGCCCCTTAAAAGAGGTCTCAATCCTGATTATTGATAGATGTTAGGCTCGTTTGGTGGGTTCGAAAGAGGCCTCTTACTGTTTCTTTCGTTTATTAATTATTAATTTCATCTTCCTAACAAAATTTGGCATCCCCTTAAAAACTATTTGATGATGATATAATGATATGCGCCTTGGTTTCTCTTTCCATTTCTCCAACATTCTTTGGAAAGCTTTGAATTATTTCGAGCTAATGTGACTTGGATTAATCTTGCAGATATGACAATTATATGGAACTTTCTCTTAAAGATATATCACCTGTGCATTGCGCTTTTTATTACCCTGCTTGGTTCATATTGCAGAAGAGCACATTCCTTACCCATGTACAAGGATCGACTCCTCGGCTATATTGCAACGCAATCGTTGACGATAGTTCCAAGTTCCAGAAAAGGGACAAAAATAAAGAAATAATTAATGCTCGTATTAGCTGTAATAAACCAAAGAATACGCTCCTAAATCATACTTTACATGTATTAAATCATTTTAACTATAAAATAGAGTTCTGCGAAGTAATATTTTCTTTGCTAGCTACATCACAATGCCTTTTCACAGTACTATCTCATTATTATTAAGCTGTGCATCGTTTGTAACTATTAAGACCCAGACCCACATCAATAAACCTACTAGAACACCAGTGCTTTTGTGGACAATATTAGACTCTTAGCTTTCTTGCGGCACTGGTACCTGTATCTTTTGTGCCAACCGTAAAATGGTTCCCTTAATATGACTTGCATTCAATCCGGCTAAGTCGTATTGCTCAAACTGCGTTGCTGCTTCGAAGTATTGATCGGGTAACACCATCGGTCGGAATTTCAAATTACCCTCGTCCATTAAACCATCTAGGGTCAAAAAGTGCAATACGTGATCACCAAATCCTCCAATACTTCCCTCTTCGATAGTTACCATCACAGAGTTTTCTGATGCCAACTCACGAATGAGATCAATGTCCAAAGGTTTCATGAAACGGGCATCTGCAACAGTCACAGCGACATCCGAATCCGTTGCTTCAATGTCATTTGCAGCGACCAACGCTTCATGCAAACGCGTACCCAACGACAATATGCACACGCGATTAGCTCTATCCACAGCATCTCGTGTGCTCTTGCGCACTATGCGACCTTTCCCCATAGGTAAAATAGTCGGTTCAGTTGCGTTAATTTCTTCATCAGAATATCCGAATAACCCCTTAAGTTTTTCAACTCCATACCCACTGCCACGCGGATATCGCAGACAAGTAGGACCATCGTCGTAATAGCGAACGGTGCGAATCATGTTCTTGAGCTCAAGCTCATCACTGGGCGCCATAATGATCAATTGAGGTATGCACCCTAAATAAGCTAAATCATAGCATCCATGATGAGTCGGCCCATCATTTCCGACGAGCCCTGCACGATCCATTATAATGCGAACAGGCAAATTCTGCACGGCAATGTCGTGAACGACGCTATCGTAACCACGTTGCAAAAATGTACTGTAAATACAACAGAACGGCTTGAGACCTTCGCAAGCCATTCCAGCGGCCATTGTCACGGCATGCTGCTCGGCAATGCCAACGTCAAAGGTGCGCTTGGGAAATCTGCGTCCGAAGATATCCAATCCAGTTCCTCCTGGCATAGCAGCGGTAATGGCTACGACGGTTGGATCCTCCCTCGCTTCTTCAATGAGAGCATTCGCAAAGATACTTGTCATACTTGGTGCAACCGGTTTAGTTTTTGGCTTGTACTGAACTCCAGTAGCGATGTCGAATTTACCCACTCCATGCATTTTATCAGCAGCGGCCATAGCCGGCGGATACCCATGACCCTTCTCGGTTTTGACGTGTAACAATACGGGTTTATTGCTATCAGAATCGCGCAAAGTTTCAAGGATTCCTACCATGTTCTCCATGTCATGCCCGTCAACGGGACCCACGTAATAGAAGCCGAGCTCTTCGAATAAGGTACCTCCGCTGATGATTCCACGTGCATATTCGTCGATGCGCTTATTCACATCTTGTAATGCTTCCGACGGAAGCAACTGGTTAATGTTCTTGAGGACATCACGAACACTCTGGAATTCGTTACTGACGAGGAGTTTAGAGGTATAGGTGGAGAGCTGCGAGGCAGGTCTTGTTCCACCAGCGCTTTGAGTCCCAGTAGGAAGAGACACCTGACCATTATCGTTCAAAATAACAATCATACGATTCTTTAAATATCCAGCAGAATTCATAGCTTCGTATGCCATGCCACCTGTAATGGCACCATCACCGATTACGGCTATGCAATTATTCCGGCGCTTGTTGAGCATTGACTTGGCAATGGACATGCCCTGCACAGCGGAAATGGAGGTTGTGGAATGCCCAGCACCGAATGAATCGTATTCGGACTCCTTACGTTTACAAAAGCCACTAATTCCTCCGGCTTGACGAAGCGTGGGAAATCTATCGCGACGTCCAGTCAAAATCTAGTATAGAAGCAGTGTTAATAGTAATATCTCATAAGCAACGATCTTGATCATGCCTGCATAATATTCGATATACAATCAATCAAATAGGCATGTTATCTTACCTTATGCGGGTAACACTGATGACTGACATCCCATACGATATCATCTTCGGGCATATCAAATACATAATGTAACGCCACTGTCATTTCTACAACTCCCAAGCTACTACTCAAATGTCCTCCCGTCTTACTCACATTCTCTAACACCTCCCATCGTAACTCATGTGCCAACTGATTGAGCTGTTTCACGTCCAATCGCTTCATATCTGCCGGTGATGAGATCGAGTCGAGGAGTGGTTTATATGCTGGACCCGAGTAGGGAGGACCGTTATCAATATCATTGGGAGATTCCTGTAATGCATTGCTGTTGCTGTTGGTGTTGTAAGCCACGTGATGACGGTTCGATGGAGCAAATCCATATGCCTGTTTCATAAATACACACACAAACACACATTTAAGTTCAAGTTCAAGTTTGAGTTTGAGTTCCAATGAAAACAAAAAAGTGAAATCATGAAACGACAATAAACAAACAAACAAACACACAAACAGGTGAGAAGTGACTGCAATAAACGATCATCACACTTCATTTCGATATATCCAATGCATGAATGAATAACCACCATTTCAAACCGAATCCAATAGAGCATCGTTCATTGAAAGAAAAGAGGATAACAAAAAAGCCTGTATGTACCACGTACCGTCTGTGTCAAGCAGGCAAGCGATAGTAGTGCTGCTGATGAATATTTCATTGTCTGGAAGAATGTATATTAGTAATTATATTAATAATAGTAATCCTGGAATGGGTGCTGTTACTGCTGCTTCTTCTTCTTTGTGGATATTCTTTATAATATATAATATGTGTAGAGTTTTGGTATGGGATCGCGAGTGTTACTAGTGCAGGCTATAGCATAATATATTAGCTATTAGCTATTAGCTAGTAACACTCGCGAGAGAGAGGTAGGTACCCAACAAACATTCCTCCACTCTAGAGCAAGTACAGTACATTCATTGTACACTACGGACGGGACTGCGGTTGGCGACTCGTCGTTGGTTGAAGGAAAGTGGAAAGGTTGCACATTTTAGATACGTACTTGGACGAAGAATAATTTAGCGGTATGGCGGTTTATATGTCGTGAACAGTGCGTTGTCGTTAGGGCGAGATTTCTTGTACACGTGGAACCCTTCTACTTGCACACATTCCTCTGCTTTAGCGCTAGCGGTATTAATACATCATGTACGTCAGATTCCAACTTTATCCGAACTGTTTGGATATATTCGGAACTTGCTCATCAGAAATCAGAACACATGAAACGATGAAGATACGAAAAAGTACGTGCGAGAGAGTAGTCTAGACTCTACATGTGTAATAAATTTTGTTGTATTGGAAGATGGAAGATGGAAGATGGTACACGGTTAGGTTACATAGTTACAATGTACATGGCTTTCAAACTTGGAACATCGAACATCAGTAATTTTAGCATTTCACAGTTCCGAAGAAAAAAAAACAGCGGATGGATATTTACGATACGAAATCTATGTAAGGAAAAGTATCTACAAATCCTATGGGAACAATCAAAATCTTCACTAGATCCTTTACGCAAATAATGAAACATTCCTTTTTGATATTTGTTGCATTTAATTTAAATTGCTCTTGGGCACTACTAAATCAAAATATCTTACGGAATGACAAAAAATGCCAGTATATTTCTTATGCGACGAAACTACCAGAGACATTGAGTAATTTGGATGAAGATGAATACAAGTTCAGTGATATGAAGGGATTAAATTCACGCCTTGATAACTTAGAGTGTTGTGCGCCTGAAATTCTGAAAGAATTCTGGGATGAGAAGCTGTCAAGTTTCAGTGTGCAGCCAGGAGTAAAGAGATTCAGCGTCACGAGCACTTGCTTCGCTCTTCACGCGATTACGCAAGCACCCAATCAGTATTCCAGTATCGTCAATTTTGATTTAGCGGCAAAGGAACATACTAGTAATGATAGAATTTCCCTTCGAAATATTGTTAGGGCGCTATTGAGTGCTGGTTGGAGAGAAGATGACCTATTCCAAGTTCCTCTCATTTTAGATACGATTTTAGGAATGAATCAATTCGTTGGAGATTATGACTTAAAAGAGGTAGAACCAGAAATTGTACAAAAGGTGAATACCTTAATTTCGGCCGTTGTTGCATCAAGGCCCAAGCGAAGAAAAGGAAGAAACCAATCACTCTCCGACTATTTATTATTTCGATGTGCGAAATCTTTGCTTCGTTTGCATGAGACTCTATCACCTGATTGTGCACCACTCGGAAAAGATACAGAACATGCTATATTCATCGGGGGACTGGGTCAAATTCCTATTACAGCATTAGGATCAAGTTTAAAGCGCGATTTAAATTTAGCATTTGCAAGGTATGTTAAAAGTACTTTATGTGCCTCCATATTCTAATTCGCATATGCCATATGAAAAGATATGTAGAATGCAGCTACGATGAACTTTGCAGACAACTTGCTTATCGGACTGCTGGTCTAGCTAGTTTTGATGTGACACGCCTTTGTTACTCATTATTGACTTACGTGATGGTATGTATATTTTCACTCTTCAGCGACGGACTTAATTTGATCTTGAAAATCATATTTTTTGTAGGTTTCTGAAAATTTAGCAAAATCAGCAGGATACGAAGAAAATATTGGGGAGGGTCCAATTACCATCCAACCACCCGACCAAAAGCTTATTTCCGCATCTTTAGCGGCAATTTTTGCTGAGCAGCGAAGTGACGGGTTATGGAATAAAGGCCAACCAATTTATAAGGCATTCCGCAGAAGCGGAAGGAATGTCGGTAATGCTTTTGTGTTTGAAGTTGATACAGTAGCAAGTCTTTTGGAGCATATTCCTTCAAACCAATTTCGGCCTCATGTAAGCAATCTCGAACGTTTATTAAAGTGGATAGAAGACCATCAGAAGGTTGAGGTGTTAATTGATTATTGCAATACAGAAGACGGGAAATGTTTTGGAAAGGTATCTTAGTGCTTGCAAAGATATTTAGTTACATAATTTCTAACATATTTGGTTTGAATCTCAGTCCGTAAAAGGGTGGGCGTCTCATCATTTGTCACCCGAGCAAGGTCCTGACGCTTGGTCGACGTCACAAACTCTTATTTGTATACATCGGTTGAAGAAAGCGTTTGCTGGTTTCATGCAGCAAGATGGCAAGTAAATATTCAATCCATTAAACTACAACTACTTTCCAAATAGAGCTAATCACGATTTTTATGCAGTGCTATATGAGTTTAAAGGAAGATGTTCTTCAAGGCGAAATAATAAATCTTGGGATCGTCTTCTTGATACGGATTTAGGAAGCCCCTTTTTGAAAGATTGCGACACTCTTAAATGCGTGTTGAAAGAACGAATTTTGAATCCATTTATGGCTCTCTCTGGAGGGGCGTCTGAGAATACTTCTCATCCTAGTCCAGGTGCCGCCTACTCATCAATACTTTTCGGTCCTCCAGGAACAGCAAAGACATCAATTTGTGAGGCAGTCGCAGAATATTTGGGTTGGAACTTTCTTGTAATTGATACATCTGCCTTTTTAGCTGATGGATTAAATAATGTGGCATCAAGAATTCCATATATATTCGAACGACTTCAATCGCTAGAAAAATGCGTCATTTTGTTCGATGAAATAGAGGAATTTTGCCTTGATCGAGAGACTCCTGGTCTGGCGATGGAATCGAGAATGTTGACAACTGCGATGCTGACTGCAATCAATGATTTAAGAAGAACAAGGAAATCGATTTTTTTCCTAGCGACGAATCGTCTTCGATCATTTGATTCTGCCATTATCAGACCAGGGCGATTTGACATGCAACTCTTCGTCGGAACTCCAAATCTTGCGTCAAGAAGTCTTCAATTTGAGCAGGAACTTAGTCGTCTAGGAGTTAATGTCGATGACGCTAAAAGATCCAACATTTTATTTCGGAATTTTCTTCAAAGCGTTTGGGGTAAAGACGTTATGTTCTTTAACTACTTGGAAGGATTACAATTTGCATCTTCATGCGCTAATATTGTTGATAAACAAGGAGTTGATTTTCTAACAAACGAAACAATGAATTCAATCGTAGAAAGCCGAGCATCGGTGATGACAATAAGAGGCCTTGTACGTGATGAATACATAGCATCTATGGAGCTGTCGCGGTGGTGAAACAATAAATGTTTCTTAGCCCAATCATGTTATAGTGAATTCACTTGCTATTGTTGGCCTAACGTTTTTATCGGGAGTCATAACAAAAAACTCTAGTAATGTTTTCTGCCAAACGATCATGGCATTTAGTGATATTGTACGCTACAAACATCTGATATTCAAATTTGAAAGGAATCCAATTCAATATTTGAACTTCCCTTCTCCTCGTTCATAACGATTGGTATGATGAATGTAAAGTTAATGACTTGTCACGATTTTTCCTATCTTTGTGGAATCTACCGGTAGACTGAAGTCCTTTTTTTGACAAATTTTAAGACTGTTTTCAACTACACTCGTCCACTTTCATCGGAGATCAATATCATTTACTGACGATTTTCCTAGCTTGTCCATTAGCTTTGCAAATGCACCTCTCAGTGGACGAATAATCAACATCATGCATAGAAATTGTTTCAGTAGATACACGTATCGAATAGATCTACGTTTTACGTCGTTTTCCCCGTCAAATTTTTAGAGAGATTGTCAAATTGAATCTTGTGGCGATGAATAATATGTGTGTATATATAGAGATACGAAATG
>Ga0115008_10001068_pt1 | contig 21799 bp, 14 predicted proteins | sample FraStrMetagenome_FD_87164 | JGI IMG/M metagenome (GOLD analysis project Ga0115008, IMG submission 87164) | Marine eukaryotic phytoplankton communities from Arctic Ocean - Fram Strait ARC3M Metagenome | ecosystem: Environmental > Aquatic > Marine > Oceanic | place: Fram Strait | collected...
ACCCCATAACATAAGCAATTTCTCTTCCTAAATACCATTTCCCAATTCCATTATAATCTCCTTTTTTGAACGTATAATGTTCTTGTAAAACTTTTTTCTGCTGTGTTTTACAGGAGGAAATACTAATAAGTAAAAGAATTATAATTTTAGGAATAAGTGACTTTATCATAGTTTAAAAATACAAATTGTGATTGCTATTGAGTCTTAAAAAAAGTTTAATTTTATATTTTTTACGATACGATTTGCTTCTTTACTGATTTTTTTATAATTATTTTAAAAAAAAATTGGCAATCGTTTTCATTGTATTATTTCAGTTCATATTTAAAAAATGAATTTTATTCTTCTCAAATAAAAAGTCTCATCAATTTGATGAAGCTTTTAAGAAATAATAATATTGCTATTTTTTAACGAGTTTTTTAATCATTCTTTCTTGATTGTCAATAATTTCAATGATATAAATTCCTTTTTTTAAAGAATTTACATCAATACGGTTAGAAGTTAAAGTTCCTTTAATTACTGTTTGTCCTAAAGTATTTATAATTCTAAAGCTAATATTTTCTGAATCTGTATTTTGCAATTGAATGTTCACAAAATTTCCAGAAACAGGATTTGGAAACAATGTGAAGTCATCTTTAAAATCATAAGATTCAGAAGTGTTTAAACTTCTAATAAAATGAACTGCAGAAGTTTTAAATGCATTTCTTGCTGAACTAGCTCCAGTTTTTCCAGTAATAGTTACTTGATCTATGTAAATGTGATCTGCATTTCCACTTGCATCATTTTGAAATCTAAACTGAGCATTGTTTACAAAATTATAATTTACTGCATCTAAATTTACAGTTGCAGAGTAGAAATTATTGTTTTCAAAATCAGTTCCTCTTGCATAGGTTGCAACTGTCTCCCAAGAACTTCCATTATAGTAACGCAACCAGAAATCTTCATTATTTTCCATGCTATAGGCATAGAAGTAGAATTCAACTTCAACAGTTTCAAAAGAAGAAAGGTCATATATTTCTGACGTCATCGCAGATGCAGAACCAGAATTATCACGTATTCTTATGGAATAATTCCCTTCATAAGAACGAGAACCTGAATATCTAAATGCATCATTTCCTCCATCTTCCCAATTATCCCAACCAGATTCAAAGAAAGATTCAGATAGTATAGTTGATGTGCTTATTGGGAGTGCCAAAGTTGTTAAAGACACTAAATTACTAAGAGAAGTATTTCCAGCTGCATCTCTAGCAGCAATAGATAGATTATATATAGTGTTTTCTGTTAAACCAACCACAGAAAAGCTATTCTCAGAAACAGTACCAATAACAGAACTTCCATCTAAAATATCATAACCAATAACAGCAACATTATCTGAAGAGTAAGACCAGGTTAAATCCAATGAGGTTTGTGTAATGTTTGAGACTGATACACTTACTGGATCAGGAGCTGTTAAATCTATAGTAGTTGCATTTGCAGTATTACTAACTGTTGACAAGTTACCTGCTTCGTCTTTTGCAAAAACTGTAAAATTATAAGAAGTTACAACTTGTAAACCTGTAACGGTAAAATTAGTATTGGTTGAACTTCCTATTACATTAGCATCATTATAAATATCGTAGCCAGTTACTGCAGTATCATCTGATGAAGCAGACCAAGATAGGTTTACTGAAGTTTCAGTAGTATTTGAAACAATCAAATTAGACGGTGCAGAGGGTGGTGTAGTATCTGGAAGTATGCCACCATCTATAAAATGGTTTCCAAGTCCACTAAAATTGTTGGTACTGAAAGTATTCCATTCTGAAGTCGAATACACATCGTTGGGAGCTGTTACTGACGATTTTCTTTGTAGAGTTACATTTTGAGCAAAATTTACATCACTAGAAGCATTTCCTAATAGATCTATTAGAACATCATTTTTAAACAATCCAACAGCATCATTACCATTAAAAGACATTACACCACTATTTGTTAGATTAGCAATATTTAATATCGCTGAAGTTGCACTACCATGAGCAATAACATATACTTGCCCGTTTGCTAAACTTCCATTTAAATTTAAAACACTTGAAAAAGAACCAGACCCATTAGTAGCTTTCTTTAGAGAATATGTAGATAAATCAATTGTATTTCCTGTAAAGTTTGCAATTTCAATGGCTTTATTATTAGAAGAACCTTCAACATATTCAGAAATTAATAATTCAGAAGTTGTTCCGTTTGATGGAGCAGATTCAGTGCTTACATTTAAACGGTTACTTGAGGCAGAAGTATTACCTGCTTCATCTTTTGCCTTAACAGAATAGGTGTAAGAAGTGCCTTCGGTTAGACTACTTACAGAATAGTTTGTTGAAGAAACTGAACTAATAATTGTTGTTCCTTGATACACATCATAACTAGTTACCCCAATATTATCAGTAGAACTTGTCCAATTTAAATCTAGAGAAGTTTGCGTAATATTGGATGAGGTTAAATCCGTTGGATTTGTTGGTGCAGTAGTATCAGGAATTGGTAAGGTCGTTATAAAAATAGTATTACTAGCCGGTGAAATATTAGCTGCTGCATCAAAAGCAGTTACAGAAAAATTATAAGCAGTAGCATCTACTAAATTAGAAACTGTAAAAGCTGTATTTGTTAACGATACTATTTTTACTTCATTTTGATAAACATCATATCCAGTAACAGCAATATCATCATTGGAAGCAGACCAATTTAAATTTACTGTTGTTTGAGAAATATTTGAGGCTATTAAATTTACTGGAGCACTAGGAGCGGTCGTATCTACTGGAGTTCCTGAGTCTATAGTATGACTTCCTAAGCCACTAAAAGTATCCGTAGTTAATGTATTCCATTCTGAAACGGTGTATAATGTATTTGGACTTGAAATGGACGATTTTCTTTGTAGAGTTACATTTTGAGCAAAATTCACATTACTAGAAGCATTCCCTAATACATCTATCAGTATATCATTTTTAAATAACCCAACAGCGTCATTCCCGTTAAAAGACATTAGTCCGCTATTTGTTACGTTGGCAATATTTAATATTGATGAATTTGCACTGGCATGAGCAATAACATACACTTGTCCGTTAGTTAAACTTCCACTTAAATTTAAAACGTTAGTAAAAGAACCAGAGCCATTTGTAGCTTTCTTTAATGAATATGAAGTTAAATCAATTGTATTTCCTGTAAAATTTGCAATTTCTAAAGCTTTATTATTAGAGGAGCCCTCTATATACTCAGAAATGAATAACTCTGTTGCCGTAATATTTCCTGTCCCTCCAGGAGTAGTTGTTAGTGAAACAACATTGCTATTTGAAGAAACATTAGAAGCTGCATCAAATGCTTTTACAGAAAAAGAATATGAAGTTCCCTGCATTAAATTAGTAGCTGTAAAGTTCGTATTGGTAGAAGTACCAATTTGAGTTGTTCCACTAAAAATTGCATAACCACTAACAGCGGTATCATCTGTTGATGCTGTCCATGCTAAATCTACGGAAAACTCTGTTATATTTGAAGCGACTAGACCAGATGGTATTGTAGGTGCTTGAATATCATTATTACCATTTCCGTTACCAAATAAATCTTCTGCTTGTGGTCCACCCCAAATTTGAGTTGCAAAAGCTGGATTATCTATAAAAGGGTTTCTATTTCCCTGTAAACCCTGTAAAATAGGATTACGCTGTATTTCTAAATCAGAAACAGGATCCTCTGCATTCCATTCTAAAAATAAAGTAACCATATTAGAATCTGACGGAACCTTAGACCCAACAGCAACTTCTGTAGGTAGTGTTTGACTTCCATAACGTAAATACATGTACATTATCATACGGGCAACATCTCCTTTCCATTCATCACCAGGGTACCAGTTTCCTGCTGCTGTAGCTCCAGAATTACCAGATCCATTTTCAAACTTTCGATTACTTCTAGAAGAGTTTCTTTGTGCATCACAAGGACGTAAATTATGGGCATCTGCACCAACTCCAGTAGTTCCTAAATTAGGGTTTCCTAATGATTTTGGATATGTATGTTCTCTATTCCAAACACCAGATCCACCACCATTCTGATCTTTATCACGTGATCTGTCATTGGTAATATCTGAATCAGAATCGTTCCAACCATAAATTAGTAGAACCTTTCTTGGATCAGCAGGATCAAGATCCGTTTGTTTTAGAGCATCCCAAACACCTGGTGTATATGATAGATTTGTTATATGTGTATTGATAATTTTTATTGCCAAAGCATTTTTTAATGCGATACCAGTTTGATTAAAATTCACGTCATTGTAATAAGTTGGAATTTGTGTGAATACTGAAAATGAAATAGTCAGCAATAGTAGGGTTAATATTTTTTTCATAAAATTTAAGTTGAGGGTTAAAATTAATGACTCAGCAAATTAAGGGATTTAAGAAATGTTAAAACTTTGCTAATTACTTAGTTATTAATTACATATTAACAATCTACTTTTAAATAATAAAATATATAAAAAATGGTTAAATTTGCAGACTGAAAACCTCAAAAAGAGAATATGAAAATATCATACAATTGGTTAAAACAATTTTTACAGATTGATTGGGAAGCAATTAAAGTAGGAGAATTGTTAACTGATTTAGGATTAGAAGTAGAAGGTATTGAAACCAAAGAATCAATAAAAGGTAGCTTAAAAGGTATTGTTGTTGGAGAAGTTTTAACATGTATTCAGCATCCAAATGCAGATAGGCTAAAAATAACTAGTGTGAATATAGGTTCAGCAGATCCGATTCAAATAGTATGTGGTGCTCCAAATGTAGCGACTGGACAAAAAGTACCTGTGGCAACTATTGGTACAACCTTGTTCGATGATAATGGTCAAGGTTTTAAAATTAAGAAAGGTAAAATTAGAGGAGAAGAAAGTCATGGAATGATTTGTGCCGAAGACGAACTAGGTTTAGGTAAAGGTCATGATGGGATTTTAGTTTTAAACTCCGAGATTAAAGTTGGTACTTCTGGTGCAGAAGTTTTTAATATAGAGACAGATGAAGTTTTTGAAATTGGATTAACACCCAATAGATCTGACGCTATGAGCCATTTTGGAGTAGCAAGAGATCTAAAAGCTGGATTATTGCAGCAAGATGTTAATTTAGAATTAATTTCTCCATCAGTTTCAGACTTTCATGTAAATGAAAGAACTTTACGTATTGATGTTGAAGTTCAAAATAAAGATTTAATCCCACGCTATTGTGGAATTACAATAACAGATATTGAAGTAAAGGATTCACCAGAATGGATTCAAAACAGATTAAAATCAATTGGTTTAATTCCAAAAAATAATATTGTAGATATTACAAACTACGTTTTACACGAATTAGGACAGCCATTACATGCCTTTGATGCACAAAAGATAAAAGGAAACAAAATCCTTGTAAAAAACTTAGCAGAAGGAACAAAGTTTAAAACCTTAGATTCTATTGAAAGAGAATTATCTTCTGAAGATATTATGATTTGTGATGGAGATTCTAATCCATTATGTATTGGAGGAGTTTTTGGTGGAATGAAGTCTGGAGTAACAGAAAATACGACCTCTATATTTTTAGAAAGTGCTTATTTTAATCCAGTTTCAATCAGAAAAACTGCAAAGCGACATTCTTTAAATACAGATGCTTCTTTCCGTTTTGAACGTGGTATTGATATCAATATGACAAAATATGCCCTCAAACGTGCAGCGTTATTAATTAAAGAATATGCTGGAGGAAAAATGGGGTCTGATATTTCTGATTTTTATCCAGAGAAATTAGAAGACTTTCAAGTTTTTTTATCTTATGAAAATGCCAATAGACTAATTGGACAAGATATTCCTAGAGAAACTATAAAAAAGATTTTAGCCTCTTTAGAAATTAAAATAAATAGTGAAACTGAAGGAGGTTTAGGATTAACAATTCCGACTTACAGAACAGACGTTCAGCGTGAAGCTGATATCATTGAAGAAATTTTAAGAGTTTACGGGTATAATAATATTGAGTTTTCTCATAAATTGAACACTTCAATTTCTTTTGATTCCAATAAAGAAGACAAGATTGAAAATATTGTAGCAAATCAACTAAGTTCTTTAGGTTTTAATGAAACTATGGCAAACTCTTTGACCAAAGCAGATTATATTAACCTATCAGAAAACTTAAGTCCTGAACATAATGTTGAGATGTTAAATCCACTAAGTAATGATTTAAAAGTGATGCGTCAATCATTATTATTTGGAGGTTTAGAATCAATTTCTTACAATATTAATAGAAAAAATAATGACTTAAAGTTTTATGAATTTGGTAAAACATATCATAAATATGATACTAAATACCAAGAAGACAAACATTTAACCTTATTTATTACAGGAAATAGAACTAAAGATAGTTGGAAAACAACCAACCAAATTTCTGATTTCTTTTACACAAAAGGGCTAGTAATTAGCATGTTAGATAGGTTAGGGATTCGTAATTTAAAAAACATGCCAATTAAATCAGATGTCTTCTCTGAAGGAATTACATTAAGTCTAGGTAAAATAAAACTAGTTGATTTAGGAGTTGTTAAAAAATCAATTCTAAAAGAGTTTGGTATTAAACAAGAAGTTTTATTTGCAGATTTTAATTGGCAAAATCTTTTAAAATTAAGTAGTAAAAAAAATATTACAGTATTAGATTTGCCCAAATTTCCAATTGTAAAAAGAGATTTAGCTTTATTGTTAGATTCTAAAACTGAATTTAAAGAAGTGTATAACTTGGCATTTCAATCAGAAAAAAATCTTTTAAAAGATGTTGATTTGTTTGACGTATACGAGGGAAATAATTTGCCTGAAGGAAAAAAATCATATGCGGTTAGTTTCTTATTGCAAGACGAAACAAAAACGCTTGCAGACAAGCAAATAGATAAAATAATGCAAAAGCTTCAACAAACTTTTGAAAAGAATTTAGATGCTATTTTAAGATAATTTATAAGCTCTAATTTTATTAGAGCTTTTTTTATATTTAATGATTATGTATAAATTAATAATTAGACCGGTACTTTTTCTATTTGATCCAGAAAAAGTTCATTATTTCACTTTCTCCTTGATTAGGTTTTTGTGTAAAATTCCTTTAGTGCAATCAATCTTTAGAAGTCTGTATCAATTCAATGATAAGCGTTTAGAAAGAACATTATTTGGTATTACTTTTAAAAACCCTGTTGGTTTAGCTGCTGGTTTTGATAAAAATGCAGTTTTATATAATGAATTAGCAAATTTTGGTTTCGGTTTTATAGAGATTGGTACAATTACTCCAAAAGGTCAAATAGGCAATCCAAAAAAGCGTTTATTTCGTTTAAAAGATGATAAGGGAATTATCAATAGAATGGGTTTTAATAATGATGGAATTGAAGCAGCAATAACAAACCTGAAAAATAATAAAGGAAAAGTAATTATAGGTGGTAATTTAGGTAAAAATACAGCTACATCACCAGATAAATATACAGAAGATTATTGTGAAGTTTTTTTAGCTTTACATTCCTATGTAGATTATTTTGTTCTAAATGTAAGTTGCCCAAATGTTGGTAGTCATGCAAAATTAAATGATAAAGAATATTTAGTAGAGTTAATTTCTGCTGTTCAGAAACTGAATAGTAAAGAGGAAAAACAAAAACCAATTTTGTTAAAAATTGCTCCAGACTTAAATCAACTTCAACTAGATGAAATTATAGCCTTGGTTGCAGAAACAAAAATCGATGGAGTTATCGCTTCAAATACATCAACAACAAGAGATAATTTAAAGGTTTCTAAAGCTCGACTGAAAGAAATAGGAAATGGTGGCGTAAGTGGTCAACCGATTAAAAACCAGAGTACAAGAGTGATTAAATATTTGGCTGATACTTCTAACAAAGCATTCCCTATTATTGGAGTAGGAGGTATCCATTCTGCAGAAGATGCTATAGAAAAATTAAATGCTGGTGCAGATTTAGTTCAGGTATATACTGGTTTTATTTATGAAGGCCCAAGTCTGATAAAAAAAATAAATAAGGCTTTACTTGATGATTAATTTTTGAGTTTTTACTTAGTTTTCGTTTTGAGTTGATTTTTATAAATATGCTTATGAATGCTTTTTTATACCACCAATTAGAGAATCAGTAATTTTAGAAATAGATTTAAAAGGTTTGTACTGTTTGCATAAGTATAATTTTTACTGCGATACTTTCTAACACCCTAAGCAAACATTTTTAAAGATGTGTAATTATTCTAATTTCAATCTTATAAGTACATTTAATTGTTCGAAATCAATGAGTATTTTTAAGATCAATTGTGTGATTTTATTCTTAGTGTTATTTAATTATATACTGACGAAAAATAGATATTGAATTGTTCTAAATTTCTATTTTTGATAAAAATAAATGAATGAATATTGAAATTTTATTTTCATTTTCTTTAGCAACCTTAGCTTTAGCTTGTTCTCCAGGTCCAGATAATATTTTTGTACTTACACAAAGTATAGTAAACGGTAAAAAGTATGGTTTAGCCACTGTTTTTGGATTGATTTCTGGCTGTATAATACACACAACTTTATTGGCATTTGGCGTTTCTGCAATTATAAAGAATTCTGAAAGTTTATTTTTTGTTATAAAATTATTCGGTGCGATGTATCTAGTCTATTTGGCATACAAAGTATTTAAATCTGATGCATCTATTGCGTATTCAGAAGAAAATATAGAGAGAAAAACTACTTTACAATTGTTCAAGCAAGGCTTTATTATGAACGTTTTAAACCCTAAAGTTTCAATTTTCTTTTTGGCTTTTTTTCCTGGATTTTTATTTAGTAAAACGTTAAGTACAATAACTCAATTTTATGTTTTGGGTTTTTTATTTATGTTTGTATCTTTAATTGTTTTCTCCTTAATAGCTATTTCAGCCGCTAGTATCTCTGAAAGCATTAAAAAATACAAGCATATAAGTTTGTATCTTAAATGGATACAAATTGTTGTTTTTGTTATGATTGCAGTTTTTATTTTGATTTAAAATCAAACGATCTCGTCAATAGAATCTAGAATAATTTTACAACCTTCAATAATTTCTTTATCAGAAATGGTGAGTGGTGGCGTAATTCTTATAGCTTTACCTTCAAATAATAAAAAGAAAAGAATAATTCCATTTTCTAGACATTTATGAATAATTTTTGCAACTAATTCAGGAGTTTCAAAAATTGCAGCTAACATTAAACCTTTACCACGAATTTCTTTTATTGCAGAATGTTGTAGATGCTTTTTAATTATTTTTTCTTTTCGTAAACTTTCAGAAACTAAATCGGTACTAATAATTTCTTTTACAGTTGCTAAACCAGCGGCAGCTATAATAGGATGACCAGCAAATGTTGAAATATGTCCTAATGTTGGGTTTTCTTTAAGTAAACTCATATTATCAAAAGATGAAATAAAAGCTCCAATTGGCATTCCACCGCCTAATCCTTTTCCTGTAATAATAATATCCGGTGTTACATTATAGTTTTCAAACCCCCAAAATTTTCCAGTCCTTCCAACTCCAGTTTGAATTTCATCTAAAATTAGTAATGCACCAACCTCTTTACAACGTTTTTCTACTCTAGATAAATAGTTGTTTATAGGTTCTATAAAACCAGCACCTCCTTGAATAGTCTCTAAAATTACAGCAGCAGTTTTGGTCGTAATTTTCATTAAATCAAGATGGTTATTAAATTGAATAAATTTAATTCCAGGAATTAATGGTCTAAAAACTTGATTTTGTTTTTCTACTCCAGAAACACTCATTGCACCCTGAGTATTTCCGTGATAAGAGACCTTTGCAGCAATAAATTCAGCTCTATTGGTAACTCTTTTTGCTAGTTTTAAAGCTCCTTCAGTAGCTTCTGTTCCTGAATTTGTGAGATATACGGAGGATAAATTTTCAGGTAAAGTATCTGCTAAAAAACTACATAATTCTACTTGTGGTTTTTGGATAAATTCACCGTAAACCATCACATGAGAGTGTTTATCTAACTGATATTTAATAGCTTCAGAAATTATTGGATGATTATGCCCTAAACTGTTAGCAGAGACACCAGCTACAAAATCTAAATACTTTTTACCAGAAGTATCGTAGATGTAACTTCCTTTTGCATGAGATATTTCCATTGCAAGTGGATAAGGAGAAGTTTGTGCTTGATATTTAAAAAAGTCAGATTTCATAGTACTACTCCTTTGAAAGTATAAAAACTTTTTCTTTCTCTTTATTTTTTAATTTTTTTTTGCCCTTATTCTTAGGTATAAATTTAACAGCTTTAGCTTTTTTTACAAGATTCGATTTTTTGTCATTCTTTGATTTTATATCTGCTTTATCTTTAATAAAAATATCTTGCATTTTTTTTGGTTGTTCATCTTCTCGCCAAATAAAACCTTGTAAGCTTTTTACATCTTCAGGTAATTCTGAAGGTGGAAATGTTTTTCCATCTGATTTTTTCAAGTATTTAATAGATTCTATAATTCCTTTGTCTAGAGTGAATTCTATATTACTTGATATTTCTTTGGTAATAGTTTCTAAAACATTTGTTTCTTCATTTCTATTATAATAAACGGATTCTGCATTTCCCTTTACTAATAATAAGCGAAGTTTGTTTTCTTTGAATTTACCATACATATTTCTACCTTTTATTTGGTTGAAATCATTTTCTGACAACGAATCTTTAGAAATTATAAAAGCGTTGTTTAATACCTTTAGAGAATCTAGTTTTTCAGTCTTTGTATCAGATATTAAATGAATAGTATCTCCAGTAATTTGATTTTTATCAGACCATAAAACAGGTTTTCTAAACATTCTTGTTAAACCAGTTGCTTGATTTGTATGGATAGAATCACATTTACCCTGTAAATCTTTCTTAAATATTTTTACATTATGATATGTTCTAACGATTCTCTTCTTAGGTTTACCAGTAACTAAAATTGTGTCTCCATGGACAAACATAGAATCTTTGTCTACGATTGAAATTGCAACAGCTCTTTTAATAATAAAAAGCGAATCTTTTAATTCAAACAGTTCTGCATAATTGCCTTTTGTAATGAAATTTTCTACAGTATCTTTTACAATAATATTCTTAGTGGCTGTGGCATATCCTTTGTTCTTATCGTAATATAAACTATCGCCTTCAATAGTTCGTTGCTTTAAAAAAAGTTTAGCATTTTTTACAAAGTGAGAAATATCTGTTTTTGTATTATAAAATCCACGTTCGCAGTAGATTTTATTACTATTTTTTGAATTTGTAATTGTAGTTGGTCCGTATAAATATGTTAAACCAGAATTGGTATAATAATCTAGATGATTGGATTCTAAATTGTGTTCTGGATTTACTACTGTAACTCTTGTTGTGGCAGTAAATTTTTTATTCTCTAAATAATAATTTCCATTCTTACTCTTTAGAGTGTTTGTGGCATCTTTTATAGTTGCGTAGCTTCTATAATATAACTTTTGATTTAATCGATCGAAATGTAATGTATCTGAAGTTAACGTCATTGTAGGATCTTTTAAAACTACATTTCCCCAAGATAACGCTTGTTTAGAATTTGCATCATAATCTGCATAATCACTTGTTTGGGTAATGGTATCTCCTTGTCTTATAAAAACGTTACCAATAGCTTTAAAAAAGTTTTTTTCCCTAAAATATAAAGCTTGCTGGCAAGTTAATACAATACCATCATGCACCATTTTAACATTGCCAAGTAATACGTTCGCTCCGGGATATTTTTCTTCATCAACAGATTGTAATTCTGAAGTATGGACAAGTTTTTTACTTTGTGATAAAGCTAAACTAGCTGATAGAATACAAATTAAAAAAAATATTCTTTTCAAGATATTTGTTTTAAAGCAAAAATAATGAAAAGAATATGTCAAATTTATTAATATTAAGATAAAACTATCTATTTATAGTTTGTTTTCGATCTGGACCAACAGAAACAATTTTTACAGGAACTCCAGTTTCTTTTTCAATAAAAGCAACATAATCCAATAAATTTTGTGGTAATTGGTCTGCAGACGTCATTTTTGTTAAGTCTTCATCCCATCCTTTAAATTCAGTGTAATTTACAGAAACATTTTTTGGTTCTACATTATAAGGGAAATGAGTAATTTCTTTTCCTTTGTAATTATACGATGTACAAATTTTTAAAGTTTTAAATCCAGAAAGAACATCTCCTTTCATCATCATCAATTGTGAAACGCCATTTACATCTACAGCATATTTTAATGCAACTAAATCTAGCCAACCACATCTTCTTGGTCTCCCAGTTGTCGCGCCAAACTCATGCCCAACCCTTGCCATATCTTCACCATCTTTATCAAATAATTCTGTAGGAAAAGGACCAGAACCAACTCTAGTTGTGTATGCTTTGAAAATTCCAAAAACATCACCAATTTTACTTGGAGCAACACCAAGACCAGTACATGCACCAGCTGCTGTTGTATTTGAAGATGTTACAAAAGGATAGGTACCAAAATCAATATCTAGCAAAGATCCTTGAGCACCTTCTGCTAATATTGTTTTTTTATCCTTCATTGCTTGATTTAAGAACTCTTCACTATCAATAAATTGTAACGTTCTTAATTTTTCAATTCCTCTATCAAATTCAGCTTCTAGTTCTTCTAAATTATAATCAATCTGGATGTTAAAGTAATCTAACATTCCTAAGTGTTTTGCTGTTAGAAGATGGTATTTATCTTTCCAGTTGTCAAGTTCTAAATCTCCAACTCGCATTCCATTCCTTCCAGTTTTATCCATATACGTTGGACCAATTCCCTTAAGTGTAGAGCCAATTTTTGCTTTTCCTTTAGCAGTTTCTGAAGCAGCATCTAATAATCTGTGGGTTGGTAGAATTAAATGTGCTTTTCTAGAAATTAATAATTTTGAAGTATAATCTATATTGTGTTTGTCTAAATTTTCTAATTCTTTCTTAAAAATTACCGGATCTATTACAACTCCATTTCCAACAACATTTAGCGCTGTTTTATGAAAAATTCCTGATGGAATCGTGTGTAAAACGTGTTTAAATCCATCAAAAATTAGAGTATGCCCTGCATTAGGACCTCCTTGAAAACGTGCGATAATATCATAGTTTTTTGTTAAAACATCTACAATTTTACCTTTTCCTTCATCTCCCCATTGTAAACCGAGTAATAAATCTACAGCCATTTAGTTTTTTTGTTTAGTTATATTTATTCGTAATTGTTGTGTATATTATTTCTTTTTTGTTCCATAAAAATACAGTGAATGATTTTGGATATCAATATCAAAAACTTCTTCAATCGTTTTTTTAATAATTTGAATCCTTGGATCACAAAACTCTTTTACTTCTCCAGTATCAGTCATAATAACGTGATCGTGTTGCTTATCGAAATAACTTTTTTCGTAACGAGCCATTGTTTGACCATCAAATTGATGTTTTCTAACCAAACCACAAACTAATAATAATTCTATGGTGTTGTATAATGTTGCTCTACTAACCCTGTAATTTTTATTTTTCATCTTAATATATAAAGATTCTATATCAAAATGTTCGCCTGCATCATAGACTTCTTGCAGAATAGCATAACGTTCAGGAGTTTTTCTGTGCTTATTGTTTTCTAAAAAAGTAGTAAAAACTTTTTTAACTATTTCTTGATTATCAACAGATGTAGTCATTAAATTAGATTTTATTAAAAAACAAATTTACAGTTATTTATGAATAAAAAATGTTTTTTTAAAAAATGATATCTACATTGTATTAACACGTTCTATTTTTTTGACCCCTTCAACTTTTTTTATACTTTTAATAAGCTTGTTTAGTTGGGAAATATTCTTGACACTTAAAGATAATTTGCCATCAAAAATACCATTATCTCCCGAAATATTTATGCTGTGAATAAATACTCCCATATTACTAGAAATGATACTCGTTAAATTATTTACAATACCCTGATTATCTACGCCATTAATATGTAAAATCACTTTAAAATCTTGTTTTGTAGAATCTATCCATTTTGCAGGCATAATTCTATATGCATAGTTAGATTGTAAAGAAATTGAGTTTGGACAATTTTTTTTGTGAACTTTTATTCCATCATTTATAGTAACAAATCCGAAAACAGTATCTCCAGGAATCGGGTTACAACATTTAGATATTTTATAATCTAATTTTTCTTCTTCTTTTCCAAAAACTAGAGCATCAAATTTACTGGTAACAACTTCGTTGTTAATAAATTTATTGGTTGGTTTCCTTCGTAGTTTATTTTTGAAAAAATTGATAAATGCACTATTTCTTTGGGCTACAAAGGCTTTTAATTGTGTGTTGTCTATAGCGCCATTTCCAAACCTAAAGAATAAATCAAAACTTGTTCTTAATTCAAAAAAGTTTACCAATTCATTAACAATTTTGTCATTAAATGTAATTTTTAAATGACGAAGTTTACGTGTTAATATAACTTTACCTTCAATTGAAATTTTCTTTTCTTCCTCCTTTAACGCTGCTTTAATTTTGGTCCTTGCCCTAGCAGTAATAACAAAATCTAGCCATCTTGAGTTTGGTTTAATATTCGTGGTAGTAATGGCTTCAATTTGATCACCACTTTTTAGTGTATGACTTAAAGGAACCAATTTACCATTCACTTTTGCTCCTCTACATTTTAAACCAACATCAGTGTGAATAGCAAATGCAAAATCTAATGCGGAAGCATCTTTAGGAAGAGATTTTAAATCACCTTTAGGTGTAAAAACATAAATCTCTTTTGCATATAAATTTAATTTAAAATCTTCAACAAAATCTACAGCGTTTAAACTTTGATTTTCTAATGTTTCCTTTAATTTATTTAACCAACCTTCTAAGCCATTTTCGTTTACTTTTCCTTCCTTGTATTTAAAGTGTGCAGCATAGCCTTTTTCAGCTATTTCATTCATTCTATCTGAACGAATTTGTACTTCTACCCATTGCGCATCTGGTCCAATAACAGTGATATGAAGTGCTTCGTAACCCGTTGATTTTGGTTGAGAAATCCAATCTCGAAGTCTGGAAGGATTTGGTTTAAAGTAATCTGTAACAATAGAATAAATTTTCCAAGCTTCAAACTTTTCATCTTTAGAGTTGGGTTCAAAAATTATTCTAATGGCAAATTTGTCATAAACTTCATCAAAGGTTACATTTTGTTTTCTCATTTTTCTACGAATAGAAAAAATAGATTTAAAGCGTCCTTTTATGGTATATTTAATTTTTTCCTTATTTAGACCACTCTTTAAAGTTTCTGCAAAAGTATCAATATATTTCTGTTGATCTTCTTTACTATTTTTAATTTTACTTAAAATATCACTATATACCTCAGGTTCTGTATACTTCAAGCCAAGGTCTTCTAGTTCGGTTTTAATATTGTACAAGCCTAATCTATGGGCCAAAGGTGCATAAATATATAAGGTTTCAGAAGCAATTTTAACCTGTTTATACGCTGGCATTGCGTCCATCGTTTGCATGTTATGTAAACGATCTGCAATTTTTATTAAAATAACTCTAACATCGTCATTTAATGTTAAAAGCATCTTTCTGAAATTTTCTGCTTGAATAGAAGAGTCTTGTCCTTTTTTTAAACGAGAAATTTTTGTTAACCCATTTACAATTCTAGCGATGGTTTCACCAAATATTTGTTCCATATCATCTATGGTGTATTCAGTATCCTCAACAACATCGTGTAATAATGCAGCTGCAATTGAGGTTGCACCTAAACCAATTTCCATAGCTACAATTTTTGCGACAGCAATGGGATGAAAAATATAGGGTTCTCCGGTTTTTCTTCTTTGTTTTGAATGTGCATCTACAGCAATATCAAAGGCTTTACGAATTAAAACCTTATCATCTTTAGATAAAATTTCATAGGTACCTTTTAGCAAATCTTTGTATCTCTTTGCTATTTCTTTATTTTCATCTTCTACTGTTGCTGTATATTTCATAAATTACAATAGGGATTATTTATAAACTTTCTAATTGAAAAATACCACAAAGAAATGTAATGAGCAAGGTTTTATTTTGTTAAATTATTTTTTTTTGTAAAAAAAAATAGGCAAAACCTTTTATGTTTTTTCGAATATTACCTTTTGAACAAGGTGGTTTTAAGGTTGCTTAATCTAAAGTACTTTTCTAATAGTTTATTTTTTCTAAGGTAATATAAGAATTTTGAGCTTTTATTATTAGAATTGCCTTCTAACGATTTAAAACATTCTCAAATCAATAAAATTTAAATAGCTTTTTAAATTTATTCTAGACGTATAATTTTTTGAACTTTATTTTTGTCCAAATAATTTTTAATAATAGTTTTAGAACTTTCTTTATCTTCTATTGGTGTCAATATAGATTTTAAAATTTCTAGTTTATTTTCCTGGTAGGCTAAGTTTGTGAATCCGAAACCGAATACTTCATTATTTTCAATAAGAATAATTGCATTTTCTTCAATTTCTCTTCCTTTATCAAAAATTATAAAATTATCGTTATTAAAGTTTTGAGAGGTAATTTTTCTTTTATTTTTAAAATTAAATTTAGGAGATAATTTATCTAGTTCTAAATAATATTTTAAACGAGTAAAAAGCTCATTCCCAGTTTTGTTGAAAGAAATTGAAAAGGCTCTGTCCTGAACCTTTAAGGCACGTTTTGTAGTTTTTAGAAATAATTTATTTACTTCGTCTTTTATGTTTTTACCTTTTCCTACATAGATTACTTTTCCGCCAGAATCATGAATGTAAAATATACCAATTTCATTAGGCATAGCGTTTACTAAATCATTAATTTTTTCTTTTTCTTTTCTTTTATCAAAGTACTTTACAAACGATTGTATAATCGTTTTCCCTGTATCTTTTTCCAATAGTAACTTAAAGAGTTGAACAGTCGCTAAAGCGTCTCCAGATGCTCTATGTCTATCTGTTATTGGAATGCCAAGAGATTTTGTTAATTTACCTAGGCTGTAAGAAGGTTGATTTAAAATTAACTTTTGACTTAATTCAACTGTACATAAAGTATTTCTATCAAAATCAAAACCGAGTCTACCAAATTCAGTTTTTAAAATTCGGTAATCAAAAGAGGTATTATGAGCTACTAAAATACAGTCTTTTGTAATTTCTACAATTCTTTTTGCAACTTCAAAAAATTTTGGAGCATTGCGTAGCATTTTATTATTAATACCCGTAAGTTTTACAACAAACTCCTGAATTTCTTTTTCTGGATTAATTAAGCTAATAAACTGGTCTTCTACATTATGTCCATCAAATTTATAAATAGCGATTTCGGTTATCCCTTCTTCATTAAATTTTCCGCCAGTAGTTTCAATATCTAAAATTGCGTACAAATTTTTTTCTTTTGAGTTACAAATTATGCCTTTTAATTCCTTAAGCCAAATATAGAACTTCCAACTCTAATCATAGTACTTCCATTTTCTATAGCAAGTTTATAATCTCCACTCATTCCCATAGATAGAGTTTGTATTTTGCAGTTTTTTGTATTGGTTGCAAGTTTATGATTATCAAAGAAGTTTTTAAGGGATGAGAATTCTGTATGTAATTGTTGTTCATTTTCTGTAAATGTTGCCATCCCCATAAAACCAACAATATTTATATTTTCTAACTCTATTATTTCTTCACCGGATAAAACTGTATTTATTTCATCAAAAGAAAGTCCAAATTTTGTTTCTTCAGTTGCAATTCTTGCCTGTAATAAACAATCTATTATTCTGTTGTGTTTTTTGGCTTGCTTGTTAATTTCTTTCAAGGTTTTTAAACTATCAACTCCATGAATTAAACTAACAAAATGAGCCATGTATTTCACCTTATTCCTTTGAAGATGACCAATCATATGCCATTGAATGTCTTTTGGTAAATAGTCGTATTTATCAACCATTTCCTGAACTTTATTTTCCCCAAATATTCGCTGCCCGGCATTGTATGCTTCTTCCAAATCTAAGATAGGCTTGGTCTTAGAAACTGCTACTAGAGTGACATTTTCTGATAAATTAGATTGTATATGTTGTAAGTTTTTTGCAATCATTCTAGAATTCGTAAATTGTTAAACCACTTCTTAATTTGGGTTGGATATATGTTGTTTTTGGTGGCATCTTTAAATTTGCATCAGCAATTTCCTTCATTTCATTAACTGTTATAGGAATTAAGCCAAAACCAACTTTATATAAACCAGCATCTACTTTTGTTTTTATAGAAATAATATCTTTTTTATTGTGAGAATAACCAATTCTAGAATTATTCGTTAAATCTTTAATTCCTAAAATAGGGTTTAAAATAGTTTTATATAAAATTTCTGCATCTAGTTTACTTAAGGCATCCGAAAATTTATACATATCTTTTCTTAAATATAAAGAATAAAAATTGCCATCCAAGTACATACTAAAATGATGTTTTTTAGAAGGAATATACAAATGCTGACCACGATTTTCTATTCTGAAAACAGCATCTAATTTTATAAGAAACTCCTCTACAGATAACTCATTTAAATCCTTTACAAATCTATTAAATTCTGATATTTGTAAATTAGATTCCGGAATTAAATAACTCATAAAAAAATTATAATTCTCATTGCCAGAATGATTTTTATTTTCTTCAGATAAGTCTTTAGTAAGAAGGGCAGATGAAGCAGATCTATGATGGCCATCTGCGATATACAGTGCATCAATTTTTTTAAATGCCTCAGTTATATTTTTAATAATTTTTTCATCAGAAATCAACCAAAGCTTGTGAAGTCTTTTGTCTGTTGTGGAGAACTCATATTCTGGTCTTTTTTGTTTTTCATTAGTAATGATATTTTCGATGTCTTTGTCATCTTTAAAGGTAAGTAGAACAGGTTCTGCATTAAATCCAGTTGTTTTTAGATAATTTTCAAAAAGCACCTCTCTTTTAGAAATTGTTCCCTCATGTTTTTTTATTGTATCATTCAAATAATCTTGAACACTTGTAGCCCCAATAATTCCACAAAAAGAAAAATCAGTATCAATTCGTTCATAAATATAAAACCCTGGAGCCTTATCTTGTATGAAAATAGTGTTTTCTTTAAATTCTAAATAACGGTTATGGACCAGCTTAAATCGTTGTTCTCCAGAAACTTCCTGATGGTATTTATAACCTGGATTTAATACATGTAAAAAAGTATATGGATTAAAATCTAACTTCGCACCTAATTCAGCAGGAGTATATGCTTCATAAGATTTTGATGAAACTAGGGCAACTTTATCTCTGCTGGGTCTAACTGCTTTAAAGGGTTTTACAATTGCCATAAATTATTTCAGTAGTTCTATAATTTGTTCTGCCAATTCGCTTCCTATTCTATCTTGTGCTTCTTTGGTAGCTGCTCCAATATGAGGGGTTAAAGAGATGTCTGGATTCATTAACAATTGCACTGCCGGAGTTGGTTCAGTTTCAAAAACATCTAAACCTGCAAATTGAACTTTACCGTTATTTATAGCTTTTACTAGTTCTACCTCATTTAACACACCGCCACGTGATGCATTTACAATACCAACACCAACTTTCATTTTTTCAAATTCTTTGGCAGAAATGATATAATCTTCCTGAGCTGGAACATGTAAAGTAATAAAATCAGAATTTTTTAATACTTCGTCTTTAGAAATTGTATCTATATTTATTGTTACTTTTTGTCCATTAAAAAAATTAATAGAAATTGGTGCGCTTTTCACTAAACCATCTGTAGCAATAACATTCATACCTAATCCTAAACCAATTTTTGCAACTTCTTGACCAATTCTTCCAAAGCCAATAATTCCTAAAGTTTTTCCTTTTAGCTCTGTACCTGAAGCATATGCTTTTTTCAACTCTTTAAAACGAGTATCTCCTTCTAAAGGCATTTCTCTATTTGACGAATGTAAAAACCTAACCATACCAAATAAGTGAGAAAACACTAGTTCTGCCACAGAGCCAGAAGATGCAGCTGGAGTATTTATTACATGTAAACCATTATCTCTTGCATACTCTACGTCAATATTATCCATGCCAACACCGCCACGCCCTATCAACTTTATACTTGGGCAAGCATCTATTAGTTCTTGACGGACTTGGGTAGCGCTTCTTACTAAAATTCCATCAATATTATTTTCATTTATATAATTCTCTAACTGATTTTGAGCAACTTTAGTAGTTATAACTTCAAATCCTCCTTTTTCTAAAGCATCGATTCCGCTTTGTGATATTCCGTCGTTTGCTAATATTTTCATTTTATGCTTTTCTTTCTAATTCTTGCATTATGTTTACTAATGTTTCTACACTATATAAGGGCAATGCGTTATACATACTTGCTCTATAACCACCAACACTTCTGTGACCGTTTAAACCATTAATTTGAGCATCTTTCCACATGGTATCAAAAGTATCTTTTAGAGAATTATCAACTAAATTAAAAGTTGCATTCATAATACTTCTATCTTCTTTTGCAGCAAAACCTTTAAATAATGGGTTTCTGTCTATTTCATTATAAAGTAAATGTGCTTTTTTCTCATTTACTTTTTCAATAAAAGGAATTCCACCTAAATCTTTTAACCATTCTAAGGTCAACATTGAAACATATACTGGAAAAACGGCTGGAGTATTAAACATACTTTCTTTGCTTATGTGTGTTTTATAACTAAGCATTGAAGGAATTACTCTATCAACTTTTCCTAAAATATCTTCTTTAATGATCACTAAAGTCGTGCCCGCTGGCCCCATGTTTTTCTGAGCACCAGCATAAATTAAATCAAATTTAGAAAAATCTAATTGACGTGAAAAAATATCTGAACTCATATCACACACATTCACTCCATTAAATTCAGGAAAACGTTTCATTTGAGTTCCGAATATAGTATTGTTACTTGTGCAATGGAAATAATCGGAATCATTTGGAACTATAAAATCTTTAGGAATATAGTTGAAATTTTTTTCTTTTGATGATGCTACTTCTACAACCTCTCCAAATAATTTTGCTTCTTTTATAGATTTGTCAGCCCAAGTTCCTGTATTTAAATATGCAGCTTTTTTATTCAGTAAATTATAAGCAGTCATTAAGAACTGTGTGCTTGCACCACCTTGTAAAAACAACGCTTTATATCCTTTATTTTCGAGTCCTAATAATTCTAAAGCTAAACTTTTAGCATTTTCCATTACATCTACAAAAGATTTACTTCTGTGAGAAATTTCTATTAGAGATAAACTATCATTATTAAAATTAAGTACAGCTTCTGATGCTTTTTGTAAAACAGATTCTGGTAAAATACATGGTCCTGCGCTAAAGTTATGTTTTTTCATTTTTATTGTTTTGTTCTATTCAGTTGTTATTATTAGTTAAATTGATGCTAAAAATTCTAATGTATTTACTCCATCCGAAAAATCCCATAAGTTAGGATTTTGAGTTTCACCAAAAGCAATTTCACTGTCTATAAAATCACTAGATACAATGCATTGAATTTTTTCTCTATCTTCATATAATCTGATTTTTAAATCAATTAAATTATCATAGTATTCATAAAAAACAGTCGCAATAGGAGAGGAGTAGCTTGTATCTTCTTTGATCATTAAAAACCCATTTTCTAATAAATCGAATTCACTCATTAGATATACAGCTTTATTGTAGTCATAGTTATTCGCATATTTTGCATTATTGATTATATTTTTTTTAACATACATTCCGTTAAAAAAATTATTAAAATCATAGTCTTTTGGAACATATAATTTAGATACGGACCTACAGCCTAATCCAAAGTATTGAAAAACATCATCAGATAATTTTTGTAAATCATCTTCAGATTCATTTCCCTTAAGAACCG
>Ga0115008_10001077_pt1 | contig 21736 bp, 19 predicted proteins | sample FraStrMetagenome_FD_87164 | JGI IMG/M metagenome (GOLD analysis project Ga0115008, IMG submission 87164) | Marine eukaryotic phytoplankton communities from Arctic Ocean - Fram Strait ARC3M Metagenome | ecosystem: Environmental > Aquatic > Marine > Oceanic | place: Fram Strait | collected...
CTCAGCAAAATTTCAGCAAAATTTCAGCAAAATATGAGCAAAATTCCTAAATGGACATATATAAAATACATAAGTAAAATTTTAGGAAAAAACCTTCTCTCCTATATTCTGTCCGAGAATGCACTTTCCGAGTACCGATAGTGCGAACGAGGTACGAGGTACGAGTATAGGAGCTTTTTTCGTACTACCCAGCCAGCCCTACACCCGAATACATTCGTACATTTCGAAGTTCGTATGACCGATTAATTCCACCGATCAAATGTGTATCTTTCCAAGTCGATTTCTCCGAATGCATTGGGTTGGGTACCACGATAATCTTGGTCAGTTGTCAGTTCCATTATCATTTGGGTGCCACGATAATCTTGGTCTGTACCATTATAATTATATCCGTAATTGAAACAAAATGGTACCCATCTACCTATATCGAAAATAGTGATGAAGAGTTCTAAATTATGTGACGTATAACTGTCACATGAGTTGATGTTGACAATTTTAAGTGTATGTTAACGTTGGAAAGTTGGGAAGGAGGTTCACGTCTTGGACTTCTGAAGAGTAAGACTTTGAATGTCAAGCAATATTTGAAGATCCGAGCAGAATTCCAAGCACCATCGCTTTTGAATGACCGAATCTAGCATTAGAACCTCGTTGACATAGAGAACCGTGCGAATGGAGAGTAAGAGTATCTCTATTGCACATCTACTTTTTCCAACTACTTCGTTTGTCATTTAGGATTTATGCTTATCTAGAGCTAGTACACTTAAAAGCAGAAATACGAGCATATTTGAAATTCTGATTCTATCTATTAATAATTCTAAATGTGGATCTTCAGACGATTTGATAATAATTGCTGAATGACTTCGAGATCTCTATTATCCACTATCAATATGACATAATATGTTGATCGAAAGGCATTGTTGATCAACAGGCATTGTTTGACACCGCAACTCTATTGCAGTTTTTTCTAATCATAGACAACCACCGAGAAATCTACCGGTAATACAGAAGCTCTACAGTGGATTCAACGTGATGCTTGAAAGGTGATATTGTCTCACCGAAACAACGCAAACTATGATTTCACAACATAGTTATCTGTAGGCACTTCACATGTGTTGTTGAATGCTGGATATCTGACCATCTCGAGCGCCCTTGAATTATCCTTGCATCCATAATATAGTGGCTTCAGTGTCTGTTGTTTGATGATTATGTTGCTATCTTTACATTCATTTTCGATATACATCAAGACTGTGGTGCAAGGAAGTGCCTCAGGTAAGGAACAGTGTTTCACTTCCGTTAGATTCAGAACCTTCTCCAGACAATTCGAAATTTCCAAGGTATGGGACTGCCGGCCAATTGACAACAAATTTATGTCTCGAACACATCGCATTTGTGTCATTGTCATCACCCATTGATTCCTTACACCACGTTTAAGCAAAGATCAAGCTTCTCCTTACGACGGATGACATTTCCTTTGTCCTCAGTTCCTCGGAAATGCATCTCAATCTGTACACTGCTTTCGTTATGAGTCGCTTCGGGTTGAATTGAAACTTTGCGGGGAGTTATTCATCAATGAGCCTTCAACAAAGAAGATACGGAGTGCATGCTCTTTTCATTCATTTTTCTTTATAACCCTCTCTCCAAAAAAATGTAGAATCTAGGTTTCTCACAATAAAAAAGGAAAAAGGAGAGTTGGAGCCTCTCGTGTGTTATACATGCTTATGGAGGATAATTTAGCTAATATTCTTTCAGAACTACTAACCGTTTGGCATCGGCGATAATTTACACTGTTTTGTAGAAGGGTCAACTCTTAAATTTCGAAAAATATACTTATGAAAAGAGATAAACTTTTCGCTGATTAAATTCTCACAAAACATACTTTATAGACAAAAGGACGCCATGGCGGAAACTACAAACACTACCACCGCGAGGGTATGGATACGCAACGAGGAGCTTGCAAATGCTCTCTGTTCACCTACGAAGCCAGTGAGTCGTCGTAGGCTTCCAGTATACGGTCGCAAAGGTGGGGAAAAATAAATGTACCGGTGTGCTTGTATTTTCTTTTTTTCTTTTCTGAATTGGAAGATGTTTATATGCTAATCCTTGTATCCTCATCTTTTCAATTTCTCTGTTCGTAACTTGAATCGCCTTCAATAATGTTCTAAAACGAAAAGGAAACGATGGTAGAATTAGTACTTGGGAATGGACACATGCCGACGTCATTTCCACTCAATCTTCCAACAATAGCCTTCTAAGTCCAAGAAGTAATTCTCGTAACGTCAATGCTGCAAGTAAACCAGCGGCTTTACAATGGAAGGAAAATATTGCGCCGAATACTCCACCTAAGAAAAGAAGTGTGAAGTGTTCGGGTGATGATGGTGCTGAAACGAAAATTAATTCTGTAACAGTACGGGTCACGGACAAAAAGTCCTCCTTCTATGGTCTTATAGCCACTGTACCAAATTACAAGGCCTATGCTTCAAACAACCATCACAATGATAAGGTATCGGAAGATCTCATTGAACTCCCACATTTGCACGAACCTGCCGTAGTGCATGCTTTGCAATTAAGATACGCCAAACAAGAAATTTATACGGCAACTGGCCCTATTTTATTGGCATTGAACCCATTTTGTGAAGTCAAGGGTTTGTATGGACCAAAGGTTTTGGAACGATATCGATGTGGGGGCAGTGCACCAACATCTTCATCAGCTCTCAAGCCGCACGTTTATCGCACAGCGCAAGATGCATATCGCGCCATGATGTTAGGCATTGAAACAAGAAGGTTCTCAAATAGGAAGAAGGCCCAAGATCCTAGGAGTAATAACAATAGTGAAGCAGATCAATGCATACTAGTTAGCGGTGAAAGTGGAGCTGGCAAAACACATACGACGAAACTTGTTATGCAATTTTTAGCCAGTGTGAGCAAGACTTCTTTTTCGAACACTAATCGCGATGTTCGTAGTGGAGGAATCGAACGGCAGGTATTGCAATCCAACCCAATTCTCGAATCCATTGGCAATGCTAGAACAATTCGTAATGATAATTCCTCTCGATTTGGTAAATTTATTGAAATGAAATTCAACTCGAATGGATCTCTATTGGGTGCCGATGTTAGTACTTATTTGTTGGAAAAAGTTAGACTACTTGGCCCTTCTCCCGGGGAACGAAACTATCACATATTTTATGAAATCCTGTCCTTACCAAGTACTGATCCTCTTCGCAAAAAATTACTCTTTCCCACTACGGCAACACACGAAGATTATAAAATGACTGTCTGTACTGATCCAGACCGTCGTGATGGCGTTACCGACGCTTCAACCTTTCGCGCTTTATTGGAAGCGATGAAAATAATGAACTTCGAACCAAACGAACAGTCCAAGATCCTTGAGGCCGTTTCCATACTGTTGCATTTGAGCAACGTCACCTTTATGGATAGTCCGGATGGAGATCATCATGAGGGATGTACTCTCAAAGAAAGTTCTCATTTGAAGCGCGTCTGCTTGTTAATGGGTATCGACAGCAAAACTTTAGATGATGCATTAACGAAGCTCTCCATACGTTGTGTCGGTGAAATCGTTACAAAATGTTTAAACCGCGAGCAAGCTTACAAAGCGAAGGAGGCATTGACGGCGACGATATATTCCAATTTGTTTCAGTATATCGTTGGACGTATCAACTCTACGATTTGTCCTACTTCTCCCGAAGAAGTAGACTTAAATGGAACTTCGGAGGCGGCAGTAATTGGCGTGCTGGATATTTTTGGATTTGAATCGTTTCAACAGAATTCATTGGAACAGCTTTGCATCAATTACTGTAACGAAGATTTGCAAGGCCAATTCAATCGATTTATGTTTCAAATCGAACAGGCCGAGTACGTCCGCGAGGGCATCGAATGGTCCTTCATTCGCTATCCAGACAATCAGCACATTTTGAATTTGATTTCAAAATCTATCTTTCCCCTTCTGGATGAACAATGTCGATTGGGAAGTTGTACTGACCAAAGCTTTGCTCGACGAGTATACAAAGATTTACTGTCATCTTCCCCGACGAAAGTCGTGTCAGGAACGATTATACAGGCCAGTCGAACGGCTCAAGCCAATCTAAGATTTACTGTCCAACATTACGCTGGACCAGTCGAATATAGCACTATCGGCTTCCGTGAAAAGAACAAGAACGAAGTGCCTCAAGGTGCGGCAGATCTTTTGGTTCAGTGCAAGAAAAATTCTCTCCTTGTTCGTTTTGGGAAATCAATTTTGGAGGAAACATCCAAGACGACATTCCCTAGAAGGGGCGCTACTGCAAAGTCTTCGTCGCTAAATCGCCCAACTGTCACCTCGGAGTTTACAGAGCAAATGAACAAACTGTCCACTAGGATTGATGCAACGATGCCGCACTATATACGATGTTTGAAGCCCAATGAGGATTTGATTCCATTCCAATACGACTCTGCCGTAATCGGTGATCAGTTGAAGTGCAACGGAATCTTAGAGGCTATTCGAGTGTCTCGCTTAGGTTATCCACAAAAGTATCTTCATGGTACTTTTTTGGATCGCTATTCCATGTTGGGAAGAATTTATCAACCTTCTAAAGATCGTCATGGGAAACATCGAAAGCAGAGCTCTAGTGGAGACCCTCACAATGAACGTGAACGTTGTTATATGCTTTGCAAGAATATAATTGCCAAATATCTTACGAATGGTGCAGTGCGTAGTAAATTGAAAGCTCCAATGAAGAAACAAATGGTCCTCGCCCGTGGAAGCAGTGTCCGAATTGCCAAACAAAAGATTGAGGAACATTGTTGTGAAGAAGTGACAAATCCTGAGAATTCCGATCGTAGGATGACCATTCACAGCTTTGTATTGCCTACTGATACTGGAATTCAAATTGGTAAAACAAAAGTATTTTTATGTCAAAAAGCATTTGACAAATTGGAAAGTTTACTGGTTGAACGAAAATCACGCGCGGCGACAATTATCAATTCTGCAGTCAGGCTGTTCTTGGCCAGAATGATTTTGTTTAGAAAGCGCGAAGAGCGTCGATTGAAGTTAGAAGCGACGAAAATGGCGAAAGTCAACGCAAATCGTAAAATTAGACAAATGCTAGAAGCTGAACGTGAACGCGAATCTCAAGAAGCACGTAGGAAAGACGAAGAAAAACGTAAAGAGAGGGCTTCCAGGAGTGATCTCATCCAACGATTTAAGATGATACGCGAAAATTCACTCAGAAGCATAAAGGAAAAATCGCCGAGGAAGTATAAATGGAAGTTGGTTGGAAATAATTGGGTTAAAGAGGAATGGATCGACCATCGTAAATAGTCGTTTGCATTTGACTCTGTATCTGATTTCGTATGTGAAGCTATTAGAAAATCTTTGTATAACTATAATTTTATATTATTACATTTACATACCAGCTACTGTCCAACTAGTAAGAAAATATGATGATAACACGTGGTATGATGTTAGCCGTCTTTATTTGATGTCATCTCGAGCGACTGATTTTGATAATGTTTGTAGGATATTACAACATATTTATATAATGGGCGCGTGCACATCGGTTCTATCGTTTTTAATTAGGCAAATGATGTATTGTTATCCCAGCATGATTTTTCGTTTGTCTCTTTTTCCTTTGCAAAATGGATCGCTCGTATCCCAGGAACAACATTCAATTAACGTACCGGGCATGGAAAATTGATTCAACTAATGACATTAGCGAGCGTCTTTGTTTCTAGTTAAATGTATTCCTTTGATTCATTTTGTCAAAAAAGTTACAAAGAATGCTATACCATCCTTTCTGATCTGATCAGTTACTTAATGAAATTCCGTCTCCTTAATAACAGCGCATCATGTTTTTGTCTAACAAGAATAAATTGCTTTCTTGCGGTTGACAATGTCAGATCATGAGTTATATCTATATGAGTTCCATTCCGTAAAATAAGGATTACGCCCTTCAACGGTAAAATTAGGACATGTTTAGATCGCAAAATGATAGATTATCCACTTCTACGCATGTATTCAAAGTCTATCTGCACTGTAGGAAGCCTCTCCCATATCCACTTATATATTAAGCCTTAAAACTGTTACGGTCTGATTTCCATCGCTATCTTGACGCCCACAAACTCACAGAAGATGTATGGAAAGAATATCCAATTAGTTATAAATGTCGCTTGAATAGTACTTAAAGAGTCTGCCACAATCGATTCGGTTGAAAAGTCATTTGTATGCATCTTTTGCCTTGAAAAGTGCTTATATGTGAATCCTAATCACTTTTATTGCTTCCGATTGGGAGGACTCATCATGAGCGCCATATGTCGAACCTTCAAACTTTCAGCAACAGCTTTCTCTGCGTTGACCACCAGAGTAAACTTTTCGCCATACTCAAACGTATCTAGCAAACATTCTAAGTCATTTGCTGTCCCTTTAAAACCTTCGCCATTGACGTGCGTAATAACATCACCCTTTTGCAGACCCAACTGTCCTGCTTGAGACCCTACCTTAACGATGACAATTCGGAGAGAGGGTACTGTATACAAATCCGCATTGGCAAGGAAAGCATCATTACCTAGCATTTTTTCAACTACTTCTTGTTTTTGCCCATCTCTACCAAACAACTTCTTACTCCGTTCAATCTCCCCCTTCTTCACAGTGACATACCTAAATGCATCCATAATACTTCCATCCCATAAATCATTTGTGAACCTCATGCCATATCCCGAACTTTTATCTTTCTTCTCAGAATCAAAAGTTACGCATTTAGGCATTCGAACCGGCAATGGGTAAGCTCTTCTATGCGCAAGTATCCGCGCTCTACGATTTTCTTCTTCGCGTTGTCTCGCCGTCGTGAACGTAGCTCTCGAAGATGACATTTCTGCCCTACTTGTACGATGAACATATGAACGTGTTTGATTGGGTCTGTTCGTACTTTCAGGAAGCTTCCTTGGCCTAGTTAAACTCATTTCAATCATTGAAGATACAATTAAAGAGGCTTGTGCGACTTTATCAACCTCACCACTTGTCATAAGCTCTGTAACAAAAACTCGTTCGGCATTCGACATCGATTCTCCCATCCCTCCAAACATACTAAAATCAACATATTCATCAAAAAATTCAGTCTCACAAGACTTCTGCTCTGATACAAACAAATGCTTCAATCGAAGTTCGGTTGCATTCAAATCCGAATCTTTTATGTCTTGCATACTCTGTGATATCTTTTGTTTGCGTTTTTCAACAATACTCTCCAAAACATTACTGAGGTCAGATCTGCACTGTGGACAAGTCTAAACCAAAGATCAACAGCATTTGAGCAGTTTCGAGACTCAGCCGTTTATTCCTCGTATACATTTCTTCATCCTTACCTGTTTTACTTTTATTGCTATATTACCATCACTTGCCATGCCTGGTGCATCCTTGCTAGACGCTATTAATTTATCAATGCATCGCAGACAAAAATTGAAGTGACACGCTCTGTTGGGACAAGGAACGGGTATAAGGTGGTCTATGGGATGATATGGTTCCAAACACAACGGGCAATCATCGTTTTCGCTCATAATTTTAGTCAGTAGTCTTCAGATATCAATGAAATATGAATAATAGAGATACCGGAACAGCGAGAGAATTGAAATGTGTGCCAGTGCACTTTCAACTAAGTCGTAGGAACTAACGCAGCAAAATAGTGAGTGAAAAAATGTAGGAGTACCCGAATGTAGGATGTTCACCGCGATCTTTAACGATTATTTCAAGCTTTATTTCACTAGTATTATTTTTTGTGAGAAAGCGTAAAGAGCTGAAAACTCGTATGAGTAACCGTAATCTTCGTACTTCGCGTATCGCACAAAAATGTGCATGTAGAAGTAGAAGAGTACAGGAACATGTATAAATACATTTCAATGTACATATGTAAATACAGGATTGTCGCGCTAGCATGCCATGATAAGCTGTTAGTGCTTAATTTTTAACTTATCATATTATATATTGAGACCCTTGAAAGTACGAAAATACATATGTACATGTTCCCTATTATATTATATATGCACATTGTGCATGTACATGTATATATAGAAGCCCTTACAATGCCAAGTTAAGGTTCCTCAATCATGTTCATTATGAGGCGATGAAAGTAGATTGAAGTTAAACGTAATCATTTCATTTGCCTCTTATTTTCTAATTATCATTTGACCGAATATTTCTACGTGTACATATGTACTTCTTAGGGGGGTTTTGACTTCTTTTTTGCATTCTTATAAGACCAGAAAAAGCTTAAAATCTGGCTTGGTCATAACGAGGTATTGCTGTACATGTATTTCACCGTAAAAATCAACGATACCGCAGTGCGCTGCGACCTGCGACCTGCGACGGATTATTCAGTGCTGGTATTCAGTTCACGTAGTACGTAGTACGTACGAAAATTCGGAACATCTCAGGAGAACTTTCTCTACGCATGACACGTCGAATTATTCAGCACATTTCATCCCAGATGGCGGCATAAAATCCTCGAAACACACATAAAATTCGTGCTTGTCCTTGCACTCGTGCCTGGTGCTCAGGCAAGCCACGCAGCTACCGCTACCGTAACCACTAACTGCTGGCTGCTGAACGTACATCCTTTCCAAGAAGTGAATGTGTGATCTACCCGCAGCTACAGTACATGTACCGGTATATACATGTACGCGGACCAAACACACAAAGTAGCAGCAGCAACGCAGCAACCGCTGCCCTTCTTCCAACTACTACTACTATACAATCCACCCATCCATCCATCACTCACTCACTCACTCCCAGCCCAACCCTAACCTCTTCTTTATATATACCAAGTGTGGTGAATACCTCCATCCGCTTCATTGTCAAGCTGCTGTATGATTTAGGAACGCTTCGTCGCAGAGCTGCTTCCTTGTACGTGTGACCTCTCTACTCTTGTGACTGCTTGCCAAATATTATTATCAATATATATAGTATAGTATAGTATGGGTAAACCGGTGAAACCACCACGAGGACCGCCACCGCCACCACCTCCTCTACCACCGCGGCATATGTCGAATGTTTCCAAGTGGGTACCGCCTTCGTCCATCAGCGATTCTTCGTCGTCGTTGGGAGTGAAGCGTGAACCTACGCCAAGTTTGGTGCCAACCAGTGGAAGTAAACGGCCGAAGCAAGATGTAGCCCCTCCACCGGCACCAACTGACAAGTCTTTGGTGAGAGGTGGGCAGGTGAAGTGTAAGTCTACTCCAAGTTTGGTCGGATCTACCGGTGTTTCGAAACGGTCCAGTGATCGATTGGTTCTTGCAGGGATTAGAGCTCTTAGGGATGTTGAGGTTTATTCTAAAATTGCACAGGTCGGGCAGGGGACCTACGGATCTGTGTTCATGGGAAAGGAGAAGGTAAGAGGGAGGGAGGTGTATTATCTTCTTGCTTACGGTTCGATCATATTTGTGATTAATGGTCTTATTCATGGATCAAGATATCGCAAGATGTAGTTGCGTTGAAGCGCATTAACACTGAGCAAGAAGAAAATGGGTTTCCTATTACTGCATTGAGGGAAGTAAAGATTCTCAAGGCTCTTAACAATCCCCATGTTGTCAAGTTGAAGGAGATTGTTACCAGTAAAGGTATGTTTTCGAAAAACAAAGTAGGTTAAAACATGACTCGATGTGTGCTTGAACCACAAAACACTGGCGATTTTATTCAGCGCGAAATATTTACCACACATTCCGTTCTTAGTTCTGATCGCCGATAAAAACAGCACACTTTGTTCTTTACAGCTTTTTCTTTTCATGAAGAAGGTGTTTCACGAATGCATGCAACACTCCAAATACCATTTCAGTAGGACCTTAACATCATGGATTGCTTTAATTTCAAAGTTTTCTAATTTGTGAATATACTGCAATCAGAAAAAGGGAACGAAGGTTCGAAATCAACCCCGATTCCTAAAAATGTGTTCATGGTATTTGAGTATCTTGAGTATGATCTAACTGGATTGCTTGAAACTGCGGAGATTCGATTGAGTCAAGACCATATTAAGTCTTGGTCGTTTCAACTTTTGAAAGGTGTTGCCTATATGCATACTCAGCAAATCATCCATCGTGATCTCAAGGCATCAAACTTGCTAATTAACAAGAATGGCGTTTTAAAAATAGCCGACTGGGGACTCGCCAGAAGCTGGACAAGTAGGATGAAGCGCTTGACTAATCGAGTCATTACACTGTGGTATCGACCACCTGAGCTACTGCTCGGGTGCGTTCGATACACACCAAAAATAGACATGTGGAGTGTAGGATGTATTGTCGCCGAGATGTTTCGCCGTGTTGGCTTTTTAAAAGGTTCAACCGAGCAGCACCAACTCGACCTGATTTTTCAGACGGCTGGAATGCCTGATCTTGAAAGTTGGCCCAATGTTCATGAAATGTGTCCTCTTTGGAAGAACTATGAACCAGAGAGAGCGCAAAAGCCACGAAACCCTCGAAGGCTAAAGGATGCTCTGACTAAACAACTCCCTAATCGTTCTTGGATGACGGATAGTGCGTTCAAGTTAATTGACTCGTTGTTAATCTTAAACCCTGAAAAGCGTGCATCTGCCAGGGAAGCAGCCATTGCAGAATACTTTTTCGAGCATCCTATGAAGAAAGAAGCCCACGAATTGAATATGAATTTTCCAGTATCTAGTGTACATGAATGGGAAGCACGTATGAAACATCAGGAAAAGAAGAAACAGAACATGCGTGTCAATCCACAGGCTGGACGTCCCGATCCGCCTCGATCGCGAAAGGCTTCTCCAGCGAGAGATCCCAGGCCAGCACCACCTAGTAAAAACAGACCCCCACCACCGCCACCACCACCGAAATAGAGTAGAAGACTTTTTGCTGCCATGATGAAAGTCTTTGTGCAGGATTTTGGGGAAAATGACAGCCGCTGTGAGCGCAATCAAAGTCATTGTATATGGTTATATATTTGCATCAGAAAAGTAGAAAAATGAAAATAAAGCAAGTTGAAAAGAATTTTTTCTCTCTCAAAGCAACAATTGGTCAATACCTTATTAATGTCAACTGTTTGAATGGGATATATTGATGTCACGATCTGTACATGTTGCGGATAAATTAATAGACTGTTTCGACTTAGTCTCACTGCAGATGGAGCTAAGATGAGAAGATCTATGCCACATAAGGAAAGTTTTCCCCAATTTTGTCAAATACTTGGCGGTACTGGCTCAAATTGAAGCTCTCGTTGAGCAGAGTTTGGCAAGATTAATCCAAAATTTCAAAGGGGAGCATTTGTTTGACCTTGCCTTTTTTGCCTTTTGCCCCACATCATAGCAAAATATTTCAAACTATGCCCTAAGCCGTTACAAGAGTAGATGTTGTAACAAAATAAGTCACACCCCCTCCAATCATGACCCAGTCCTCTCTATCAATACCTCTCCTTTAAACAATGGGAAAAACCAATAAATACAAACCATTTAACAAGGGAGCCACAAAGACGTACGGTCAAAGATTGAATCATTTTTTCAAAACGATTCCCCGAAAGAAGAAGCCAGGCCGACCACCAAAGAACAGCAAAGGTCGTGGCCGACCCCCGCGAAAGTCGCAACCAGAAGTTGCTGTTGCAGCTACCGTGTTGCCAGTAATATTGATTTCCCTGCTGAGGAGGTCAAGGAAGAAGAAGATAACGAGGCTTATGACGAAGTTGATGATGAGGCCGAACGTCCTAAACAAAAGAAGAGCCGAACGAATTGGGGGGGGGGGGGGGGGGGGGCACCTTCAAATCGCCAAAAGAAAGAAGAAGGGGGGAGGGGGGGGGGGGGGGGGGGGGGGGTCACCTTCAAATCGTCCAAAGATAGAAAAGGCAATTAACGACTATTTGAATAAGGAAGGGAACGCAATAGATTGCAATGGTGCATTTATTGAAGATAGAAATGTTTATGCAGGTTTAGTTGGCATCCCCTATAACACTCTCTACAAATACATCCATCCCGATGAAGGGAAACGTAAGACACTTGGCAATGGACGCCGAGGTCCTAACATACTTGTGGAAGATGAGCATTGTCAATTCGTTGCAGAAACTCTTGCCGGGTGGAACAGATGTTACGATGGTTTTAGTAGTAGGAAAGAAGCCATTAATATAATTATGGATGTTCAACCCGATCTCACCAGGGCGCCAGCGTCAAGGCAGTTCTCGCGAGTTATTCTTCCACAAGCACACACCAAGGGGATACTAAAGAAAAAACACCATAGTCCTAACGAGTTAAGCATTGCTGCTATTGAGAAAGCCAGGATCGAAGATCAGGACTTGAATATAGGTCTTGATTACTACTAGTTACATCCAAAGCATTCTACCGGCAAACATAAGTTTTCTGGTGAGGTTTTATTCAATCGTATGTGCGGTTTTCGAAATAGAAAGTTTGCGAAGGAAGTATCGATCGATGATGACAGTGCCTTTAAGCCTTCTCCTCTGCTAGAGCCGTCACCATACCTTGATGTGCATCTATACAATGATAGCCTCCGAGCAATCATGCCAACCAAGGAAGACTTTCTTCGAGGGAACGCAATGAGTCACGCTCATGGAATTAGGGCACATCGCAAAATGGCTGACAGGAAATTAACCAACATCGGAGTAGTTGTTGGACATTGCGGTATTGCGAATAGCGAAGGAAATTTGGGAAATATGATGGATGCATTGGGGTTTACTACATCATTGGCTGAAACAAAACGAGTTCAAGAAAATGAAAAGAAACAGAAAGAGAAAGATGTTCAGAAGGATTTGGAGAAGAATGTTACCGCTGCGATGAGGAAACTTGAAAAGAAAGAGCACAATTTAAAAGATTTGAATGTTTCTGAAATCGAAGCAATCCTTTTTCAGGTGTACAATGTGACTGTGCAGGGGGCGAAGAGCAAACTCAGAAAAGCTGAATATGTGAATATGCTGGAAAACGAGATGTCGCAGAATATTGCAAAGTACGATTTGTTTCTCTCATCCTTGAATGTGGTCGGGGTTGAAACTGCAACATTGACTTTGCTTTCCTCGGAGAATAATGGATCAGCAGACGACTGTAACGAATTTGGTGTAGTGGAAATAGACGCAACGGAAATGCTTGATGATGCTATATCGAACTTGGGTGAGGTAACTGTTTAAAGGGGCTAAGGAAAGGGGTAGACGCTAACAAGTAAAAAAAGTCGATTTCTTAAAGTAGCTTCCCCTCTATGTATTACACATTACACATTACACGTCATTAATTTTACTCTATGTGCTCTACTTTACTGTCTCTTGACGTGCTCATGATCTCACGTTTACTTCACATCGAAAAAATTTACAAAACTTCTAATTATCTCCATCGCTTTTCCAGACTATTGTACCTATCCGAGTATAAACAACAATCACAATTATACATAAAAACATTTTCAACGAATCAACTAATTCCACAAGAAAGACGTTGCACCTGACCAAGCTGTTGCTGCTTGAGTGGGGATATCCGCTAGCGGCGAACTATTGGAAGCAAACAAGTTCGCAAATGACGAATACTGACTGGGGAAATAAGCGATGCTCTTGGATTTGGTTTCACGTATCATGCTGATTACGTTGGAAGCTGCACGAGCTCGAAATTCCTCGTCAAACACAATGCTCCCGTGTACTGCGCCCTTCAAAAGATCCGCGCTAACACTACCCTGTCCTTGGGTATTGCCATTCTTTAAAAACTCACTCCAGTCGTAAGTCTTTTCACTGTCACCATCGAACTCATGAGTTTCAGCGTTAAATCTATTTATCTGTTCAACAACCTCAAGACTAGGAACAATCTCATCGTATTCACTAAGCATTATCGAAGCATTGATACCTTTATTGGCTATATCTTTTGGCCACAACTCAATGGTGGCCCAAGGAAAGTGACGAAACATAGCCATATTGGTATGCATTTCACTGCCTGCTAGATTCGTCAAACCAGAAACACTTAATGGGTTAGCTATTTTGTTGAAATCGATCTCACTGCATTCCCCTTTCGCAGTCGAAGCATCCGACCGCTCAAAATGAAACTTGAATAGAATATCTTTGAGATGAAGTTGAAAACAAATAGGATCCATAAACACAACATTGGAGACGCGATCTGGCTTTGCTTGAACCATCCAACTTAAAATAGTTGTACCATACGAATGTCCAGCAAACGTTGCCTTTGTATCGCATCCAATCGTTTTATCCAAGATATGAGTCACAGATTCGACTTGCGACACCACACTTGGAACTTCGTCATTTATCACGAGACTAACGAACGGCAAGTCCAGCAATATAATGTCCCCATCTGCCTCAGCAGCTATATCGTTTATTAAGCTGTAATAAAACGCCTGCCCACCAACACCATGTGCAAATACAAGGGGAGCACTTGTTTGAGATGTAGTCGACTTCGCCGGTCTGTGCCAATAACCTAGAGACGACTTGTCGTCGGCTGGCGTATACGAAAACCCTATATCCCGCAAAAGTGACGAGATCAAAATGGAGTTGGCGCTATGGGCCAACAAATAAAAAATAAGAGGCTTATGGCGATATCGCAATTCCTCTAATGAAAATTTCATTGAACCCAATGGTTGTTCGTCAACTCGTCTCCTAGGAAGTGGCTTTCTCTCATTGACCTCACTCTCTAATCTCGCCAAGTCGAGTTCTCTAAGTGACTGCAATTCGTCAGAAGATAAATGTTCTAGTAATGACCCGTATCTCATCCAAGCTAGATAAACTAGTGCGTCCTCGTGCCTCAAATCATCAAAACTTTTATCATAAAACCATCCCATGACAAAGTTTCGCTTTTCTTCCAAGTTCGCATGCGACGACCAAACATTATCAACAACATCTTCCCAAGTTCTACTTTCCAAAAGTGGCTGTGGTCTATTGGGAGCATCAAAAAGAAGGAACATCTTAGCACTTAGAAATGCTAAAAACGCAAACTCACACATTACAGTGTAAAGTAAAGGCATTGGACTACGCAAAACGAAGCAAAGCTGTAGTGATAATATGAGCGTTACAATCCAAGGCCCGCATTCCTCATACATTGCCTGCACACAACAAACTTCAGAGCAAGAATTAAACGAAAATAAGCTGCTAACCATTCGAACTAACCTTGGAAATCCGCTGAGGTAAAGGCCATTGATTTTGTTCAGTTTGAATGCTCTTGACCGGAACACCCCTTCTCTCTCTTTTGTCGAAAGCAAAGTCGAAATTATGAATCGAAGAATCGGGAAGATACTGCAAAACATCTTCCCACCAAAGCATAATGGGTGTCATCGAAGCCATTGCACTAAATCTTTGAAATTGAGCCTTGGAAGCATATTCAGAAAATATCGAGTTATTGTTAACGTCAACAACAGTCGTAGCTTCCTCCATTATTGCTGAAGAGGCACTACCATTCGTTTCTCCATTTTCCTTCAAAGTCACCAAACCAAAATTTTGAAAGATGTCATAAAAAGATTTTTCATTCATAAATCTATTTCCATTCTCTCGCAAAACTTTAAAACTTTCATCTCGAAGAGAACTGAAGATGGGCGACGCTTTGTTCTTCCAGATGCGTGAACTTTTCTCACTGAAAGCATTCGCATAGTGCACGAGGGGAATGAGGATAGTTATTAACCATTTCATTAGGTCCTTAAATGTCAATAATTTGATCTTGTTCATATTGTTTCAATCTTTTGCTATTCCGTATACCTTTGATCCGGTCGTGGTCTTGAGAATATAATGTGTATGCGATTCTGCAGCGATGACATTGCCTTTCACGAGGCCAAATTAATTTACAACTGTACACTGTACACTGCATATTCTCATCTGGAGGCGTCGTCTGGAGGTGTCAATCATTTTAATTTGACACCATTTTTCCGTAATCTGACGTGGGTGTAATACGTAATACGTGGCCTTATTTGTGAAATTTGAGAAGCATTATGTCAAGAAGAAATATTGACGAGGCATAATTGAAGTACGATTCAGAAGCAAAGCTCAGAATTTATGACGTCTCTCCGAACTCAGAGGAAGAATAATAGATTTCTCTCTTCGAACGAACGTTATTTTCATTGCCTGTTGGTCTGTTAGAAGAGTAAGCATGGCATGTTGCCCTTCAAGAGATTTTGTCTATCTATTGTCTCTAATTTTTATTCGTTATCGATTATCGAAGATTACGTGTTTAAGTACTAAGTACATATGTACTGATGTACACGTTACACGTACATTGTATTATTATATTTAATATACGTGTACTTCGAAGTATAATACCGGTATACATATGTAGCTTGGAATTATTTTTAGGAAAAAATTGGACCTGCACCGCCACCGCACCGCCTGCACCTGCACGCTCTTCGGATACGAGTATCGAGTAGATCTGTGTACGTGTACCGGTATGATGTTGCGAAAGATGAAAAAAAAGAGATGAATATTCCGAGCACGCGCACACAGAGTTGACAAAAATATCAACACCCCTGTCCCATGTGTGTACATCTCATCGTATCATACCATACATCATACATACCATACCGTACCCAATGATCGCTACCATCCAACAACGACTTAGAAAGCAGCATTCTTCGGCATTGCATGTTACTCCTTACGACGATGATGAGATCTATTGGAACATCTATCGCAGTGCCGTTCAGGAATATACTGATACGGCGTTGCAGAAAATGGCACGAAACGGGAGCAGATCGAATCATGTTGGGGATGATGATGTTGGCAATAGTAAAATGGCGCATATGCACACGTTATTGACGGAAGTGACGAAGAATCAAGCGAGCGAGATGTTGTTGCTTCATAAACAATTATTGGAAGAAAGGGAAACTCATTGTGCCCTGATGAAGCGTCAGAAGGATCAGATAACCGAACTTGAGACTAGTATAAACAAGGAGATCGCGGCGAGATCGTTGGCAGAAGAAGCTGGAAAATCGTTGAGCAGTGAATTGCATAGATGTCGACAGGAATTGCAGAAAGCTCATGAACTGTATAAAAATAAACTAACGGAGATGGAGCAATACAAGACTCTCGTTGAGAGTGAGATGGACGGTTTAGAGCAGGAACGCGACGACGCGATTCAACAAATTATGGAACTAGAGAAGAATTTAGAAAAATTGACGGTTGCTGTTGACAGCAGTAGTCGGGAAAATAGCATTGCGGCTACTACTGAACTAGAGAATGAACTAGCTGAAACTAGATTGAAACTTGCGCTTGCTCAAAGTGAGAGAGATGAGATGGAGCTTACAACTGTTGGATTGGATGTTCACGAAACTCTTCATAATAAGAGTAAATCCCACTTAAGTAAAGGAGATAATTTTTGTTCCCCATCGTCTAGCGGCAGCGAGAATAGCAGCATTAGAAACGGTGAATCTTGGTTTCGGGTTGATTCCATGGTTGAATAAGCTTGAGTATCCTTGTATGATAATGTGTTTGTGTGGATGTTCCATGGAGATCGTAAACGCCTAATTCAGCGCTGTTTCGTGTGCATAACCGTAAAGTGGATTTTCCATAGAGATCTCAAGCTCCTAGCTCAGCGCTATTTGTAAAATAATTTTAAAAAATTTATACATTTTGCTTGAAATCTCCCCAAATGTTCTTGCAACATGAGGCTAGTCATCAACAAAATTACCGATCGTCAAAATTATTCAAAAACGACAGGAGTTTGTCCTTCAACTTCGATTTATCGCTATCTGATATAAAGGCAGCGTTGATAGAACCCAACAATAATTTGACTATACTGCTGACTTTCAGACTCATCTCAGATAAAGCAAGCCTATATTGCGATACCAAATTAGCATCGAAGACTGAAGGATCATCGGAATTAATTCCAACTGATATGCCCTTATCGATCATAATGATGCATGGATGTGCAGTCCATGGAATTCTTTCAGATACTGCACACCTTTCAAAATTCCACGATCCTGCAAAAGTCAAAGGAGGAAGGTAAGACCCCTTTTATATTATTCATCTTATATAACATCGTTCTAACCTGTTTCAAGAGACGAAGTGGGGCATACTTCGAAATGTATTGCACGCTCCTTTGCTTCTACAAAACCAAAGAATAATTTATAACAGCACAAGCAATCATAAAAAGTTAAAATTGACGAAAATACCTTCAAGAAAATTTATGTTGTCTATGATTTGATATCCGTGACCGATTCGAGTTGCATGATAGTCTTTGATGGCTGTCATCACGTAGTCCGAACTGCCAACTTCTCCTGCATGGATAGTTATCTTCAAACCTATTTCCTCAGCCTTAGTAAATTCTTGTACGTGCGCACGGTAAAGCTCAGGATGATTTCCCTTCAAAAACATTTGATATAAGTTGTAGAGAAAAAAAAATTCAACAAGTCGCTGGTTACCTTGTCAAAGTGATCTTCACCAGCAGCGATATCGATACCGACAATTGCACACCGACCATTTCTTCGACCAGAAGCAATACGTAAAGAATCTTCTGTCCAATCCGGCCTCCCCGAAATACAACAAATGATCTGATTCACTTGTACACCAAATTCCTTCTCTCCTCGAATCAAGCCATTTGTTATGGCATCTACAACCGCATCGGGGCTAGTTTCAGTACCTATGCACTTTGAATGAATATCTGTGCTTTCTTCTTTGTATTCATACGAACCGCGGTTACCTGTAAAAAGATGCGGAGAGTATCTCACTTCGGTATAAACGATATGCTGTTCCGCTTGACGTCGCACAAATTCGTAGGCTTCACGCTGCAATATATCCAAGTTTCCCTGAACAATTGGTAGAAAAGTTTCGAAACACTGAATCATGTCCCCAAGAGAATATTTTCCGCGACACTCGCAGCGATTCAAAAAATCTACCTTTGACAGATTACTATCCTTTACACTCATGGCACAATAGCATTCGTAAAGGTACTCGTGATCGAATGCCCCATCGAGGTGCGCATGTAATTCGATTTTCGGAATTTGACGAACAAATTCATCAAGTTTGTCGGGGCTACTTTCAATGCATTGCTCTATCCGACGTAGAATTTCACTTAAGTTACTATCTCTACAGCATTTTGCTTCTATGCTTGACATGTCATCGTTGGTATTATTCATCGGTTCATTCACTTTACTTGTCAATGAATTAGAGCAGTACACCTAAATTCTCAAGAAAACAAAAAGCATACCGATGCTGTTTTACTCGAAAAGTAGAGTGATGAAATACAAGAGAGAAATAAAATCTAAAATCCCTACTCCCTACACTGTTCAGCTGTTCAGCTCAGCTCAGAGCTCAGCTCATGTCTGGTGCAGAAAAGTTTCTCTCGGAGAGGAGGCGTCAACAAAGACGAACTTTGGTATAAATCGTCATGGATCCTACGAAGATGAATTACGTAGCGAATATAGATCCCTCTCTCTCTATGCGTATTTTTATTATCAGGTTTTGAAAGAACAACACCAGTAAAGATATCTTTCGTTCAAAACTGTCAACAATTTCATTGAAAATTTTCTTCATTACAGATGTTACAGGTAGATAGAAGAATTACGTTAAAAGAAAGATAGAGGATTCACCTTACGCTGTGTACGGAAGTGCCTATATTCTATAATAAAATTTTGAAGAATCATAAGTAACAAACCAAAAGTGTCAGGTACCACTGCATTGCTCATTGGCATCATATTACTGAATTGTGTAAAGAGAAGTAAATACCAGTGTGTAGGACTTTCTTCTCCTTTCCTCTATTCAATTACGGCGAAGAAGCGCATCTCTGGTGAGAATGATTCGATTAGGAACGATTGTTCGAAGCTCCGGCCATCGTGGCAACTTTCATCAGAATTGTCAGTATGGTCGTCGAAATAAATCTTATCAAAATTCTGGTGGTGAAAATAAGAATGGTTCGGACTGCGACGACGTTCTCTCACGGCTAGGGATCATTGCAATCGCATCAGGTGGCATGATGTGGAATATCGTTGCGGGGATATCACTCAATAGTGCAGACGTACCGAAATCGAAGATTGATTATGATTGCATTAACCGAACGAAGGCAGTTTGTGAAGCAGCGAGAAGACCGTTCAACGATAATGATGTTCGCAATGCACCAAATCTTCCTACAGCTACGAGTATTGTAATGGAACATGCACCAACGTTTGGCATTCATCGTTTCCAAAGTGCAGCGGTATTGCAAGATCGGATGACTAAATCTAGGAATCGCCAACGAAGTGGATTTCCGCGCCTTCTAAGTGCATCTGTCGTGAATGGGGAATCACACCCTGGAACTGAAGTTGGTGGGTTTTCAAAAAGTGGACAACCTTTGAACGTCTCTGTGCGGGCTTTGAGAGGTGGTCGTTTTCATATGGAAGACGAATTTTTTGTAGGAGATGGCGGTCATTTCACAGGTAAATATTGATGGATTCAAATCTTTTTTTTCTATTTCGGGCCAGTACATTTTCTTACTTTTTGCATAAATCTAGCTATTTATGACGGTCATGGTGGTGGTGGAGTAAGTTCTTACTTGCGAGAACAGTTATATTCGGCGTATCATAAATATCTTGGTGTAATATTACGTCAAGGTTGCAAAGCACCGACGTTAGGAAATAGAGTAGCAGCTCTTAGAGCTGCGTTTGACGAGGTCGATACAAAAGTGATGCTTGATGACGATTTAATGGACCAAGGGAGCACAGCAGTATGCTGCATTCTTCACAAAGAGCCCGACACAGGCAAAAAGGTAACATAGTCATTTTCAAATTTTCAATTCCTAACATGCCGCTTATATTCAATATTCACCCTACAATATTCCGTAGTTTATCATATCTGCAAACATTGGGGATAGCCGTGCGATACTCTGTAGATCTGACGGCGCTTCAGTCAAAGCTATCGATTTGACAGTTGATCATAAACCAGGAAATGAAAAAGAGTATGCTAGAATCCAGTCTCTCGGTGGTGAGATTGAGTATGATTTTCAAGGTGGCTTTTATCGAGTTGGTAATTTGAGCGTGAGCAGAGCGATTGGCGACCGATTTGCAAAGCCTTTAGTTAGTGGTGAGGTAGACATAACCGAATTCCCAATTGACGAAAACCATGATGAATTTATTTTACTTGCAAGTGACGGACTTTATGATGTTATGTCCTCCCAAACCATTGCGAATTTTGTACGCGAAAAACTTCGAGCACCGCTACCGGATGGGTTTCCTATGGACGATCTTGAGCTCCTACATGCGTTGATGGCATCACGACGACGAAAGGCGGCAAAGTTCGTTGCCAAAGAGGCAGTAAGGCGAGGCTCTATGGACAACATTTCAGTGGTCATCGTTTGGTTAAAGGAAGATGTAGGGATAGGAAATAACATTGATTGACCAAGCGTTATGTTTATTATTTATACACGAAGTCCCATATTCGCGTTTTGACCTACGAGGTCAACGTGTTTCCTCAACAGAATCAGATACGCAAGATACATATCCTAACGCAGTAAGATGTCAAAGAAATAAACTATACGTTCTGTGCACATACCAACAGAGAACACAACTTCAACGAAAAGTGATAGAATTTTTACTGTTAGATTCGTATCAGCACTTAGACAACGTGTCGACAAGCAGAGCGGGGTAAACAAGCCTGAAATATGGTAATGACGCACAAAATATGGTAACATCACGGCTGCGTCAAGGAAATGTACGAGTACCAGTATTCAATCTCGTGTTTATCACAAAGCTGAACACATTTCTGTACATATGTATGTGATGTATTCAAGAAATTCTAAACTTTTTACAAACTCTAGATCTACAACACGCAGTCAGTAGATAAGTGGCAGGTGGCCACAAGTGGCACTCCAAAAGTGGC
>Ga0115008_10001078_pt1 | contig 21736 bp, 23 predicted proteins | sample FraStrMetagenome_FD_87164 | JGI IMG/M metagenome (GOLD analysis project Ga0115008, IMG submission 87164) | Marine eukaryotic phytoplankton communities from Arctic Ocean - Fram Strait ARC3M Metagenome | ecosystem: Environmental > Aquatic > Marine > Oceanic | place: Fram Strait | collected...
ACAACGAGCCGTTCGGTATTCGGCATCCGATTGTGTACATATAGCTAAATCAGCTCGTAAATAACGGCTTTTATAACGCTCGAAAGTCGACACTCCAATTCACCAGTTCACCAGTTCACCAGTGTCCCCTCTACTATCTTTTCTACTATCTTTTCTACTCTTCGAAGTCGAAGTACACCATGTACACCATGTACACCATGTACACCGATATTATATATTATATCATCGGAACTTATTAATACCTGTACCTGAATCGACGATGTTGTTTCTATCCACAATCCACAATGAAACAATGAAACAATTCATCAATTCATCACTTCATCAATTCATCAATTCATCATAAATTACATTATCACATCTATAACATGTTATAATTTACTTCAATCCTATATATGGATCCATCTACACACATGTCCTGTAACAAATACATGTAATATTAATAAACACACACACATCCTCACAAATATACAAACATGAATACAAACACAAACACAAACACAAACCAAGTAACATTACGAAGATACTATTACTACGTCCTCATGTTAGGAAAGGGTATGACATCAGCCCGATTTAACTTATGGAAGGTCCAGTGTACACCTACCGGTAGGAATCTGAAACGACGTCGTAACCATGATGATGATGGTGGTTTGTATAAAAGGAGTGTTGGTATGCCGCCCATCGTTTCGATTATCAAGTATGAACCTGGTTGCATACGTAAACAATGTGCGTCGTCGTTTTTGACGTTGGGGTGTTCTTACGAGGAAGGTGTGGATGCGGTGATAGAGAATCGTCATGTTTTGATTGTGTATCGTGAGTTATGCTTGCAAAAGTATGCTAGGAGTAGAAGTAGGAGTAGGAGTAGGGAGAGGAGTGGCAATGTAAGTCCAAATCCAAGTTCACGAAACTCTGCTGCTGCTGCTGCTGCTGGTGCTGGTGGTGGTAGTAATAGTAGTAGTAATGGTAATGCCGTGACGATTTCCAGGAAGCTAGAAGAGGCCGTTATGGAATTGTTCAAAGAAGAGTTTATTTCTGGCAGACGAATTGGAGATGAAAAGTATGATTCTTCTGCTATTGCTACTGCTACTGCTACTGCTACTGCTATTGCCACTTGTGGTAATACGAGACATTTATTTAGCATTCGGACAGATACGTGGATGTGTGACGAAGTGGAGCGTGCTGCAAATCGGCTGAAGGGTATTGATGTGGTGGAGGATGATAACGGGCATGATAGGCAAATTTTTGATAATGTAACTGCCTACTTTCGTGACCTTTTGAATCCGAATTTTAGTGATCAAAATGATAAATCAATTCAGGGAAAAGCATTGGCTATATGTGACAATGGGATGAAAGATGGTAATAAAGGAGAAAATGCCGTCAACTTAACAAACGAGGGTAGTTCTGTGAATACTTCACGTATTAGAAATTCGACGTATGATTGTACGGATGTTGTGCCTGCAAACTCTTTGAAATTAACAAAAGAAGCGCTTGCTGACTTGCCAAAGTTTCCTGATTTTGCATTTCCCAAATGGTTGAGGAAAAAGAAATTGTATGGTGAGGTCAAGGCTGAATATTATCGTTACGGTGACGATGGTCGCTCAAAAGAAGAAGCTAGAAAAGCTGCTCTCGATGAATCAGTGAAAGCTAAGGTCATTGTTAAAGAAAAGATCAAAAAATTTCTTTCAAACAGAAACAACTCGTTTCAGTTTGCGTTTGAGATATGTGCAGAAAAAGTTTTGAAAATGAATGAAGAAAGAGTCAATCATGAAAGAGAGGCTTCTCCCGAGGACAAGAAATTCAATTTAGGTTTGGCTTCGAGGCTTCTTGAACTCTGTTCTAGGTGTGTACTCTAAGTACATGGCATAGAACTCACTTAATTACTCAACCAATAATATCCTTTAGAGATGGAGCTTTGGATGAATTAAAACGCCAAGAGAATCGCGAAGGTTACAATTACAATAAAGAAAATCAAAAGTATCGGCTACTTCAGTACGAGCGCGCTGCTCGAGTTATTAGGGTATATCCCCGTCGTATAAATTTGTCTTGTATTGACTTAGAATATGGTAACAAAAATATTACATCTACAGATAAGTTAAGTCTCGAGAAATCGATTGCTAGCAAAAGATTAATTGAAAATGGAACGCGACTCATAAGAGTTGGCGGGTCCGTGTACAAGCGCCTGATTCGTGCAATAATATTGCATGAAGGATCTTCTGGCATATACTTTCGCATGCTGAAGGATGATCCAAATCATCAAATTGACGACAAATTATTAAGGAGCAAAAAAGCTACAGCAATTTTGTCGTTTGAGAAAATTTGGGGAGTGGGAATCGTTTCCGCAGTAAAAATATATCGAGCCGGGCCATCTTCGATTTCAGAGCTACGAAAAAATAAAGATTTGGTCGGTAGGTTGAACACTCAACAACAAATAGGCTTGAATCGGTATGAAGATATTATGGTGCGTGCTAATATTGCTGTAACTATTTTGTTTTTGGAGATAATTTTTCCAAACAAATGTCATTTATTAGGAGCGCATACCAAGAAAAGAAGTAATCGAAATCGAAAATTATTGCAAGAACTTGGTAGCTCAGCTTACAAATAATGCGGCGATGGCCTTGGCTTGTGGAAGTTACAGGCGTGGTGCATCTTTCTCTGGTGATGTTGACATTTTGATTCTGCCAAATGAAGAAGTCAATGCTGACGATGATGCTGGTTTGAATGCAATGGTACCATTTTTAAATGAATGTCGAAAATGCGGCTTCCTAACAGACGACCTACTCACATTTGATTCAAATGCAGAGTCTAAGTCTAAGACGGACTGCTTGACTTATGTAAGTTTCTTTTCATTGTCAAGCTTTGAACTTATTCGTCTATCTTATAATTGATGTTAAAGATGGGTATCTGCAAACTCCCGGGCAAAGGACGATTGCACAGAAGAATTGACATTAAAGCATGTAAGGTATTGTTTTTGGAATTCCGAAAAAATAGAATTGAATTTTTACTTTTTTTGTAGATCCAGGTGTGCAAGTCCCCTTCGCAATCTTGTACTTTACGGGCGACTCCCATTTCAACAGAAGTATTAGAGCTTTCGCTAAAAATGCAGGGCTCACATTAACTGATGCAGGACTTGCTAGTTGTAAACGGGAAAAGGTAAATGGAAAGATAGAAAAGGTCAAGATAGATCCAAGCATTCTGTGCGAAAACGAAGAAGAAATTTTTAAAATACTTGGATTTCCGTTTGTTCCTCCAAACGAAAGAATATGTGTTGGCACAGAAGGGAGGCTTCATACAACTAACATTAATGACATTGCACAACGAATCACAGTTGAAGAATTGATGGGGGAAGATTCAGGTGATGAAGAATTCGAATAATTGTTTTTTAATCTGTAAACTTTTATTTTGTTGACTTCTACTCTCGTATCAGTTGTACCCGTTCTGATAAAAATGAAGGGCATTATTATTTCATCTTGACGCATACAATGATTAGCAGTCATAACGAGTTTGATAAGGAACTATTACCAAATTGTCTAGTTGATGTCGTTGCATTTGCTCTAATGCATGTTAAGGCGTTTCTATCATTCGACAAAAATTGCTGTTACTGCTACCAACTTACAGAATCGAGTGTAGCAATGGACTGAATTTTCATCGGAGATTTATTATTCTAATTCACAATCGACGCATGAGAAAACCCCTCCCGTTTTACAGCCGTTCAAATATTTCTTCAGGCGTCGTCACGATCGATGCCAATAATAATTAAGCTGCTTTTGGGAATGTGCTAGATCACCAACGGGATGCATCAAAATAGTAGAAATCACATACGTCAACGTGTTCAAGGCATTCTTAATTATAGCCATCGTATTTCAAGACGTAGTTACGAAATGTTTCTTAATTTGCAACAGCAGTCAGTGAGATTGGCTTGCGATTTGCTCTCGTAATTGCGGTTTTCAATTAAGAAGTATCTCCAAGAATGTTCGGTAATTGCGGTTTTCAATTAAGAAGTATCTCCAAGAATGTTCGATATACTCTGTATGTAATTGCCCAACAATTCGCGTCCTCCAATTTAGCGGCTAGGTGTTGTAATCAGGACTGGAGATACTGATACATTTCCACATACATTATGTACATATTATCTCCTTTCCAGAACTAACTTAGGGATTAATTTTGACCTGTACTCGAATGTCCTCGACGTCATTGACAAAGTATAGCTTTTCAGGTCCGATACTGATATGAGGACTACTGTACGTTGACTGAGCGTATTTCCCATATGTTCCAAAACGTTTGGAAGAGGCATCATCGCATCCTGCCGATCATATCTGATGTGTAGATTGCAGTGAGACGGAAGAAGAGTTTGAGGAATTCTCTGACGAAGACCTTTGAGTTCTATTGGTGAAATCATAATTATAGTGTACTACCTAATCATCTTGTCAACATTGCTGAGATATTTGGATGCAAACGAATTCACGTGTATGACTATGGTGATCAGAAAAATGGATCATTCTACTTTCTGCCTCGGCAGCGTTGTGATTCCTTGACGTATGTCTTGTCTGGTTGTTCGCATCAACTTCTATCTCGATAGTCAAGCAAATGTTGTCCCATTGAAACGAAAATTGTTGTTTACGAAGGAGATAGATTACTAAAATATCCGTGATCTTGCCTTTATTCATGACGAACAATAGAACAAAAATAAATTTCGTTTCATCCACTTATTTATGTACGTTATTATCACAATACTCATTCAAGTTATTCATTTAGTTTTATTTCATGCAAAACGAACTTTCAAACGTTGAGGCCTATCGTCTTGCAAATCGGCTGCAAAAGATGACCGCTTCAAACATTCATTGGTTGATTTGGTCGATTTTGCTATAGAACATAACGATGGAACTTTTGCATTTTTATAATGTATTGGTTTGAGAGACTTCAACAAGAAATGAAGTCTTGCTTGTTTCGATTCTTTATTCTTTGTTAAATCATTATGACTGCCCAACTCGCTATATTCACTATTTACTGTTTCGTGTATCAACTCTTCGATTGAATTCGCAGCTACAAGTTTCTCTACAACCACACCTTTGCCTCCTCTTTCTCTAGTTCTTGCGCCCATCCGATAAGCTCTGGATACTACCTGCGACTCCAAGGATTTATCCCAAATTTCATCAAGGAAAAATATATTAGTAGTGAAGGACAAATCTAAACCCAGCGAACCGTCCTTTCCGAGGAGCATAGCAAAACAGCGCCTACTATGAACAAATTTATGTAGCTCATCACTTCTTGATTGTCCCCAATATTCGGAGATGCACCTTTGACCAAATTTTCGTAGCAACCTATCTCCAATAAGATTCAGCAGTGACCGAAATTGAGAGAAGATGATTACCTTTAGAGGTAAGCTCTTTTCGCTCAAGTTCATTGTACGAAGCAAAGACGAAAGCTTGTTGACGATATAGTTCGCTTTCGATTCTTCTGGAGGACACTCTTCTGCGACACGATGACTGAATGGGAATAACGTTAGTGTAATAGAGAGACGTTGATAAGCTTCTTCAGCATAAACTTACCAAGTCACGCAACGTTTTAATGGGTTAACGAAATCGCAATCAAATGCACTATCAAAGTGCATTGTATGGCTATAGCAAACCAAAATTGTAAGCAAGATGAAAAATCATAGATCGTCGTCGCCTAACTTACCATATCAAGCAAACTCCCGTAGTCAATTTCGGGCTAAACCGACATGTGTGCTTTTTCTTTCTACGAAGATTGATATTGTTGGATTCCGAGGAATCATTGTTGCTTCCGGTATCGCTGTGAGCCATAACGTTGAAAAAAGGGCGTGTTCCCTGTTCCAGATTTATCTCCTTAACCATTCTAGTATTCCAAGCTTTTTTATCATCTTCAATATTCCACTTAAATTGAAGAACAAAGCCTGGTTGTAACAATTGGAATTCATCGATATCAAAACTATTATGGCACACTTAAAAGTCCGAAATAAACAAAGTAAATATTAATAGACAAAGTCACGAAAAGGTTTAGCGACTTTCTGGATAATTACATACCTGGACAATTTGTTTGCGGTTGATGGCCCTTTAAGCATTCGACACATACAAGATGCGCACATGGAACTACGAGTAGAACTTGGAACTGGCGACCGCATTTATGACTATTTGGTTGAAAGTGAAAATATGATACGTACACTACTTTGCCTTTAATTAAATGAAACTTACCAACCACTTGTCTGCTCGGAAGTTGCCCGTTTCAAAAAGTTACTGACAATTTTCAAGCCTACATCATCAACCTAAAAGGAAAGTTATTGAAGAAGTAGTATATTTCATCATTCAAGAACCTCAAAAAAACGCACCTTGTGCCTTACTTTCAATATTTCTAAAGTCTCATCGTAAAATTGTTGATCTAACGTAGGCGCAATACTTCTTCCACCACAACATGCCATCCGAATATTTTGAATTGCCTGACGAGCATCATTCAAATTTCTCGGATTCAGTAACGAATCTGCCCACCCAGAAGTTTTCCCCCCTTTCATTCCAGTGATCAAAATATTCATAAGGACACCGGTGCTAAGTGTATTATAAGCTAAAACTTCTTGATCACTTAATTTTATTTTTGACGTCAAATATTTTGGTGGTGGCAACTCTACAAGATCTTCTTTTGTATGGCGCACCATTATCGCGCCAAGTAAGTTCCGTAGGCGAAAAAATGCTGTAACATTTCCTTCATTCCAATATCTTATCAACCAATGTTTCCATGTATCATTGCCACCTATTGTAGTGTTTTGTGAGTGTTTTGGAAATCTCGAGATATTTTTTGGTTACGTACCATTTGCAAGTCTAAATTCAGGTAGACATCCAACAAAATCAACGAGGCCTAGAATTTTTCGTAAAGTTGTAGATGGTTTATTGTTTAGCATTTGCGGCGTTGGTGTACCCGTCATAACCCATCGATTTCTGCGTTTATTAACAATAACTTTAGATCTACGAATTAAAAATAAGTCTGCAACCGATAACTCACCTCGCTCGTACCCAACTTGCCATCTTTACAATATTTGATGCGCCGCTTCCCATGCCATGGCCTTCATCGACAACCAAACGATGCCACATTACTTTACATAGTTGGCTCGCCTCAGAGAAGTTTGCGAGAGTCTGGATCGACTCTACTTCAGACTCAAGACTGCCTTTTTTCCATTCGTTGGAAAGTCTTTTCGACGGAACAATGACAATTTTAAATTTAGACTGAAAGCAAAATTTGATAAAAATGAACGAGTATTGCAGAGACAAAGAATATCTTATCCATTAACTAACGTACCAGAAACTCAGCACTAGGCAACGCTTTCTTTGAATCTTCATCGACAAATACTGTCAGACCTCTGCTCGAAAAATAATCAGATATATTGCTGCAATTACAATGTTTCAACATTCTTACCTCTGGTATCTCTGTATTTCCTCTGTTGTCTTGTTGTGCATTGAAACGCCTGACTTTTTATCTAGATCACCAACGCAATAATTAAGATCAACATGTTTGTTCAATTGCTCCTTCCAGTGATCCAATAACTAGGAGGTGCGTTGACAAATTTGTGATTCTTCTTGACAAAACTTGAGAATAAATCTAAAATACCTTACCGTGGCCGGTACAACAATAAGAGTACCATCACTATAATGCAAATGCTGCGTAATTTCGCAGTCCCTCCATTGGGATACTAAACGATTCAACTCCAAGTCGTTCTTTGATAAAGTCCCTCTCGAAGTAACTCGACTTGTATATGATAAATATTACTTCGCGTCACAATTAAATAAATATTAACTCAATACATACCTGATATATTTTTCTTTCAAACCAGATTCTAAACGTCCAAAGGATCTAAGGCAATGCGCGGCGTTTTCATGAAGGAAACTATCCGGGGGATTATATTGAAGGGCATTTCTTGAATATCACACATATTGTTAAGAAACAAACAACAATACCACCAATAGACAAGGTAACTTACTGAAAACAAAGATTCACTGAATGCACAAATTCGGAGAAATTGTTTAGTCTACCGTATTCAAAATTCGATACTCGACGAACTATTTCGCTCAAAGATATTGGCTCCTTAATTATTGAAAAGTAATCCGTGCAACCATCCCGTATAGGATCCACTGGTATTTGAAAATGACCTACAAAGAAAACAAAACAAATTTAGGAATAAAATAGTCTTCATAAATATAATCTAGTTTAAGTTACCTTGTGGATCGAGCCTCCGTACCGCATTTAGAATTTTATACATCTCTTGACGTTTTGTAAATAAAGTTAACCTTTCCCAACAGTGAAGAAATATTTCCTCCTTTAGCTCTTCCGAGTTGGACGCTTTTGAACTTTTGCTCACATCATTGTTGTGAATCGACTGCAGTATCAGTGCCAGAACCGTAATTGTTTTACCAAGACCTGGATCGTCACACAAAAGCCCACCGCTAGGAAGAACATTTAATGTAGCATCAACCTTCTCAGTTATTTTGTATCGGAGACTTTCTCCATCAAAGCAAAGTGTCATTTTAGATGCAATTCCATTGAACATTCTGGAAATAAATTTTTTCTTTCGAGACTTTTTTGATTCCCGAGATCTCATCCAAGCAAGAGAACTAATTTGATGTTTAACAAGAGAAAGCTTTAAACCAGGAATGATCGATTGTAATGCGTGCGAAAAGAATTTGTTCGTGCACCGCATTGCTGCCAGACTTTGAGCATCTAAAAATGGAGAGTACAAATGCTGTGGAATTCGTCGAAGATCAATTTTCCCGCACTGTTCCAACGAATCATTACCTCTCTCTTTTGTAGACATTAACGGATTTGGTTTTCCTATACGAATATATACTTCGCTCAAGTTCATACTGCAAGGAAATTTGGGCAGATTTGATGAGCATTTAGTTTGAACCAGGCCGTCTACCAGTTCCTTTTCATTCGCCAAGATGTTTTCCTTAAGCTCGTTCCATTCTGACGACAATAACTCCATCAACAGCACAAAACTATTGTGACAAGAATTTGTAGCAACAAAACCCAAATGATCACTACTTGACCCCAGTTGTTGCGAATCACTATACCATGCAAGAACTACTATGTCCATTATGCACATTTTGTCATGAAACATGTCTTTTTGTGCTGATTGTGAACGATTTATACGAAGAATAACATCGAACTCCAAAAGTGATTCCCCAACACCATCCTCGATATATCCTCCATCACGGTTGACGACACCGCAACAACCAAGAATCAAACTCGCATCACTCCTCAAAACATCACCTGAAGTATGTATACATTTTCTGCTACAGAAGACATCTTCCATCAAACCATTAAATGATTTACACTCTATACAGATCTGACATTCGCTGCGATCGTTTCGAGCATTTGCGTAGAACGCTCGAACAACTGGAACACAACATGAACAGTCTCCACTCTTCGAAGTTATTTGAACAGAACCACTTTTCTTCCTTTCATCATCATCCTCCTCCTCCTCCTCCTCCTCCTCCTCCTTCTTATCCTCCTCGTTCATTTTTAATAGACACATTGTCGTTCGATGCCATTGATCCATCGCAACATCATCGTCAGATTCTGCGATTTTTCTTTCTCCAGCCTCTTCCTTAACAGAGGCTCCTATTATTTCTTCGGTTACCTCATCATACATTCGAACTTGAGCATTCATAATTGATATAAAGCCAATATATTCACCACCATCACGTCCAGGATTAACAAGCAATGATTCCAGATTTCCGAAGTTAGAATCAATTTTACGTGACACATTTTTCGGAGAATTCGTGGTATGATCGGTTACCTTTGCAGCATCGTTTGCACTCACATCACACCGATCCTGTTCCTGTTCTTCTAGTTTTTCCTGTAGATGTTGCTGTTCTTCTAGTTTTTCCTGTAGATGTTGCTGTTCTTCTACTTGTTGTTGATGCCCATCTAGTTCCTGTTCTTGTTGTACATTCTTCATCCTCACCTTTCTCTAGAAAACGTGATGTTTAAAACATACGAAACCGGTTTCTGCTGCCGTTGCAAAATATCAACACACTTCGTATCGAATTTCAGTAGATTTCAAAGAGCAAACAATACGTGCTGCGATGTGACCAAGAAATTGAGTCGAGTAAGGCCTATTATGGTTAAAGTTATACAGTTATAACAAAATCGAAAAAAACCTTGAAGCAGCTCCAGAGACACCCGAAGGGCTTGTTTGCTGATTGAAAATTTTTGCATCCAAAAAGACGAAAAAATAACCGTCGGAGAGAGAACACTGTTAATCTAACGCATAATCTAAAGCACAATCCGTTCGATACCGTTACATCCGACCGACATCCGAACTTTGGAAAAACTGTAGCCACAAGATTCATTTCGCATATAGCTCATTAATTATCTAAGCTACTCGTTTTGTTCCTTTTGACATAGCTTAGAGGTTGATCTACAAAAACAATGGCGTCGAACTCTCCTCGTTCCGTCAATTATCGCGAAACTCATTTTGAGTTTCCCACCCTCACCCCCATCCGTGGGGAGCCAACAGCCGACAGCCTGATCATTCTCCGGAACCAACTTCAAGCCAACGCCAGATCCGTCCCGAACAATGTCAGAGGTGGAATATATTGAATTCCGCGGAAAGAAACATGTGGGAAGTGGGAAGCATCCGGCCATATCTCCATATGCTTTTCTGGTGAACGGGTGAATAGCAGCAAAACATTCTTTTGTACGGCCATTATCTGAAGACGATAGTGGGAGGAACAATGGATGGAGTTTCGTTTGCTTCGGCTTTAGTTGATTGCAAATTGCGAATATTCAGTTGTCCTAGATGGGTTGGACGGACGAAGGGTACGTTACTGATAAGTGCGTAGCTAGTAGGGTTAAGGACATGACCGAGGTGTCCGAGAGTCCTACCTCCGAGATTGCTCAGGACGGATCTGGCGTTGGCTTTAAGTTGGTTCCGGAGAATGATCAGGCTGTCGGCTGTTGGCTCCCCATGGATGGGGGTGAGAGTGGGAAACTCAAAATGAGTTTCGCTTTGTTCCTTTTGACAAAAACTTGGTGTGTCTGATTAAAATTAGTCATCACAGATATCGGTAATCGGTATTAAAACACGTAAATATTAATACATATAGATACCTACACAATACAAAGATTCGAGCAGAGTTTCCATTACCACCGATTTACCAAGCACCGAATCTCGTTGACATAAAGAATCATACGAATGTAGCGAGATGAAAATTCGCGTAATACATAACTACTTAGATTCTATTGTAGAGATACAGAATACATACCGTAAACCACAACATATTTGGCTTCACAAATATTTGGATTTTTAGGGGTGCCCTACCTAGAGATGCATACATACAGCATCGGACAATGTCCGTTTGTTCTATGCCATTCGTTCTATTGTTCTTCCGAACCTATTTTCGTGTAATTAACAATCTAACCCTAACCCTAACCCAATCTTAACGAAATAATGGGATTTTACTCAGAGTATGGGACTTCACGGTTCAATAACTTAGGAAGTTATAATGCGTATTTTATGCTTCGATCATGTTTTCAACTGCTACTACTCCTCTTCCAAAATGGTGAGTCATGAGTCATGAGTCATGAGTCATGGGTGTGGAGATGCGACAAGAAATTCTTCGAATGAACGCGCGTTTGTGCGTGAAGTTTTCTATAACATCAAACCTAATTTTAAACCTATATGTGTTCTATATCGTTGTTTGCCGTTCAGACACATCTTTGTTCTGGTTCGTTCAGACAACTGTTTCGTTGTTCGTGTGCTTCTCTACCCCTACCCTCTACCTTGATGGAGCTGGTCGTATTAAGAAAAACCAATCTTCCACTGATTTTGAATATTTACTACTATGATTTGAAGTTCGCAAAATTTATAAAATGTTGTACTGACCATAACAATTCTGGGTTGGCATCTGTGGTTCCACCCTGGTTTGGATCCAAAGTCGATCACTCCCTGACTTAACTGGCCGGGATGACGACTAAAAGAAATGCTTGAAGATTCACTTAATTAATAGTAACCTGCCATCTTCGAATTCAATCAATGGAATCTATAGAACTTGCACTTAACTTATCACTGTGCAGAGAAAGCGTGTAATAAAAACTGAAGATTGCACCTAGCTTAAATACAGCTTCATCTTCAGTGGCTCTCAAATAGTATATTTTGCCCGATAGTTAGTAAAATCTAATAATCAAAATGTTGTTGTATTCAAATGAATTATTTTACAAATAATTGTTATCTTTCAATATTACAAAGTTGCCGAAGGTGTCATTGATTTAAGATACCTTTTAAAGATACCTTTGTAAAGTAAGCTGTCATGATTGAAGTTCAAATCCTTTCACTCGAATGTGCGTACTTTCATGTCAGTGTGTACTTGCACTTCTTCTATGAATGGTTCTCATTCATATGCGAACTCCCGTACTCGAACTACACAATTTATCAATTTTAGATCTTACCCCCAATTGCTCACATCCACTGTGCAAATGTAATCCTGCATATAACGCTAGTGATCGACGTAACTTTGGCAAATGCAAACGCGATATTAAAGAGTGGATGCAAATGAGAGAGATTCCACTAGATTTCTCTTGCTCTAGTCCCCAAGATATAGTCAATGTAATAAAAATGATTGCTCACAAAATACTCAAATTTTATCTTCGCATTACAATCACATAGATCTCTATAAGAGCAGATCAGTACTTGCCAGACACATGATTATTTGTAGCATTATCCACCTTCTCCTTCCACCTTTTTCTTACTTCTGTAGAATTTTCCTCTATTACTCTAGTGTAATGAAAATTCATTGCATTGACTATATCTTGGGAACTAGAGCAAGAGAGATCTAGTGGAATCTCTCATTTACAAGATAGACTAAGAGCGGACACTGAATACAATAAGAGTAGACCTCATCGACAAACTGCAGGAGCGGGGGTGGACATGCTAAGTCCCAGGTTCGATGTAAAGTCTTATAAATGGCGATCAGTAAATTTTCACATAAATAGGGCGGCAGGAGTGTTGTTTACTCAAATGTCGTCTAAGAGGTGCATAAAAATATGGGGAATGGGCAGTAGCAGTGATGGTAAAGGAATTCAAACAAATCCACGAAGGGCCTATGCCCGGCAAGCCTATTGTCAGGCCGGTGGATCCGCACTCGTTATCATTCGAGCAGAAAAATCAAGCGTTAGAAGTAGTTACCTTAATCAAGGAAAAGAGGTCAGGAAAGCTTAATGGGAGAACGTGCGCAAATGGGAAAAACAGCGTTTATACCTAAATAAAAGTGATTCTTACTCATCCCAACGGTCTCCCTTGAAGGTTTTTTTCGCGTCATTAGTGATCGGACTGGCGAAGAAAAGAAAGGTGGCAATTTCGATGTTCCAGGTGCATACTTACATGCAAAGATGCCCGAAGATAAGCAGACACTAATGGTTCTAAGAGGAGATTTTGTCGACATCATGTGTCAAGTCGATCCCGACAACAAACGATATCGGCTACGAGCATTATATGGTTGTATTGAATCGGCGTTGCTGTGGTATAATTTATACGTCAAAGACATGGGTTTCGTAATAAATTCGTATGACCGCTGTGTTGCCAAAAAGACATCAACGGAAAGCATTGTACAATATGCTGGTATGTTGACGATGACAAAGTTTCACACGAAGATGAAGAGGTCGTCACAAGCATTGTAAAAGAAATTTTCAAGCATTTTGGTGAATTGACGGTGACTAGCGGGCGATAATCATCAATTTTTAGGAATAGACATACACCTTAATGACAACAAAACAGAATCACTATCGATGAAGACACAGATTAGAAAGTTATAGAAGCGTATGGAGATGATGTGTCAACAAAAATAGCAACGCCTACTGATAGAAACTAAACGAAGGGAAGTAGGCAATTGTCCATTCAGTAGTGGCAAAATCGCTGCATTTACGACGTCTGACATAGAGCCAACAGTTGCGTTCTTATGTACAAGAGTAAGTAAGAGCACGGAAGAAGCTTGGAAGAGTCCAAAGTTATCTAAATGATACTCTAGACATGGAAAGGATAATAGGAGGGAAGGACATATTATGTACACGACAATATGAGGAGTCATACTGGGGAGTGTCTTTCTTTTAGGAGGGGCATGGTACATACAAATTCCTCACAGCGAAAATTGAACACAAAAGTTCAACTGAAGCTGAACTAGTAGGACTCAGTGAATATGTAACGTATACGCCATGGATGAAGAATTTCCTTGCTGCTCAAGGATACAAAATAATGGCAAGCAAAGTTTTTCAAGACAACAAAAATGCGATCAGAATGAAAATTGATGGACGTAACTCTTGCACCGGGAATTTAAGACATGTAGACATAAGATATTTCTTTGTCAAAGATAGAGTGGACAGAACGGAGATCGAGATATCGTATTGCCCAACGGAAGCTATACTGGCGGATTTCTTCACGAAACTGCTGCAAGGTACATTATTCAGGCTTTTAGATAAGTGATCATGGGACATGAAGACATATCCGTTTTATTCAAATTGCGTAGAATTAAGGAGCGTATTGGAAAGTGTTGAAATACACTCAATCGTCCTTGTGATCAGTCCCTGATCTATTAATCATTAAAAGGTAGAGGTAGCTTTTGACGTTGTAAAAGCAGATTTATTAAAAAAAACGTGAATCACATTCTTATTTCTATTTAGTTGATTTTCAATTCAATACGTCGTAGCTTCCGTGTTTCTGACTCAATATCATATTCACTACTGCAGGAAGTTCCACGTGTAAAAAGCAAACGCCAGATTAATCTTCGTCCTTCAACACACTCCTGCAATACGCCTCAAGTCTGGATCTGATGCGTGTTGATGCTTGGTTCCTCGCAGTCTACGTCACACCCCATCAGTTTTGATCTGCTGTTTCTGTCTTCTATCGAGGTGCTTAATGTCCCTGAGCAACTCTGGAATCTCTGTCTTCTTGTAATCGCTATCTAAAATTGTAGTAGCTCTTGATTGGGCGAGTTGCACCAATTCTGGCTCTTATGTGAGATGTGTGATCTCTTTCAGGTAGTCGTTGTGGTTTTCTTGTTCCTCTGCAGTCAATCTGCAAGGACGGAGAGGTACCGAGTGATCATCCCATCGTATCTCATTTCTAGAGAACAGGATGTCAAGTCCCATGGCTTCAAGACAATCTCTGCCGAGTATCATATCGTAACGGTTTGTTGTTTCATCTACTGACATAGTAGTACCGCAGTTACATATCTATTTGATTCAACTAAGATTTCAAGGTTCCTTGCCCGACGTGTCATCTGGTACCGCAGTTACATATCTATCTGATTCAACTAAGATTCCAAGGTTCCTTGCCCACTGCAGAAGGCATGACATTTAAGGAATCTTACAAATCAGCATCTTGTGATGACGACGTAGAAAAAGAAGGCACATTAAAGAGATCTTACAGATCAGCGTTGCTCGGAAGGAACAAAGAGTACTCATTAAATACAATCAGTCCTGATTGTAAGGTATATTATTAAGTTTTACAAGTCCGATATACGAGCAATTGTATATATGGAACATCATTGATAAAATGCTTCTGAGTGATACATCCTAAACGTATACATTCTAACAAACAGTGTAGAAGGATAGTCATCGATGTTGGGCCCAATTTTTCATGTCCACTATTCCACATTCTGTATGATGATTCCTTTTTCGATTTTGTTTTATGACAACGATGGCTACACCATGAATGCCCCGGAATCTCGTAGATGATCAGAATTATTGAGTTTCATCTACTTATAGTAACAAAGTAGATGACTTCAGGTATGACGACCTTAGGTCTGTATTTAATAAATGAAAGACAAGTTTTGATCATCAACAAGTTTGAATAATACTTCGACTTTAAATGATAACTTCTGTTCAGAACTTTCTGTTCAGAACAAATGTCTCTACAAAACTAAAGTATAGATACTGCTCTTTTTTCGTCAATAACAGTTGTTACTAATTGTTGTGCAGCTTCTATCGAATTTCTTTTGCCTACATAATATTCGTATTCTTTCAAGTAATGTGCTTCTGATCTTGATCTATCTTACAAATAAATTACTGTCAATATAAATGCTCATCGACTAGTATCAAATTTTGGAATTGTCTTCGTTTCATTTCAATACTGTACTCGTTTGTGTGGTTATTCCTAATTACGCAAAAAATATATCTTGACAATTCAAGCAAATTCGATCCAATAACAACTGCTACTACTCCGCTTCCGAACCATAAATTGCTGAAGAGGACGAGTTGTAACTGTGAAGTAATCTATAACTGGTACAAGAGTAAATGTTAACAACGATATACAGTTGAAACATTCAATATCATCGTATGGTCTATCATCAAATTCGCCAAAATTTACCAAAACCTAATAATGCAAAATGTATCCAATAGCCATCATCCGCTCTCAACAATTTTCAATTCTAACTTTCGAAAGTAGAACCTTCTATCGATGTGTAATGTGAAGAGATAAGTCAAACATTCTAGGATGAAGATGCAACATACGAAACGTTTTTGCTCGGTTGATGTCTGTGAGTGAGAATTCTTCTACCTTGTCAAGTAAATTTCCATTCACATAAAGCACACGGCCTAGGGGAAAGAATTTGTCTGTATAATCTATTTTCTGCCCAAGTGTCTGAACACATAATTTAAGATCGTCTTTTTCGAATACATCTCGATCAAGTGCAGTTCAATTTGAAATAGATTCCCATAGAGGTATATCATCAGAAAGTTTTGTATCACGATGGATGCAAGAAATGGATCTCCTTCCCCAACTACTGAGATTATCGAATCGCATTTCTAAGGGTAAGCATTCTCTGGTTCCACGCACGGAAAACCAAAAGCATTAACTTGTAGTTCTGGGAAAGTATTCTCGCAACCGTTTTTGTTTTATCACTTCTTGAGCGTTGAAGTATATTGATCCATGTTGTATATGTACACCTTCCCTGCGTATCAGAAGAGATATCAACCCAGATAAGAATCTCTACTTTCATTTCAAGTATAGGTATGCTCGCAAAGATTATAGGTATGTTTAATAGAATTTTCCGATCTGCGAGTTCATGTATCCTGATCCACCCAACATCGACGAGTTATAATCATACCCTGAAGTACTTCCGGTATAACCCCTATTACTATACAGAGATTGAGGTGCACCCCCATAATAATGATTATTTTGTAACCCATAATTTGCCAACAACCGTGGATCCAACCGCCGTCTATTACAGAACAAATACTTCCAGACTTTATACACCAAATATCCACCCACCAAACTCATCGACAACCGAAGTACTTTCAACCGTTTCCTTCTCATCCGTTGCTCCTTCGTTTCCAACTTAGACATCCTCTCATTCTCAATCAACTGCTTATTCATCTCCCGCACAAACGATTTCATGGATAACTGCATTCTTACTATGGCATCCTTAAAGACATTCCCCATACGACCCATGGCATCGGCATTCATACCCACCACACTCACAAATTGATTCAACATAAACATAGTTTGTTGCACGTGTAACATCAAGTTCGATATCCCTGGAGCAAACCCTCCCAACATATTCATACCCATATTCATACCCATGCCTCCTCCCATGAAACTACCATAAGGATTCAAACCGTATAAATTACCGTGCATTCCATTCATGGGATTAGTATATTGCTGCTGCTGCTGCTGGTGATAAGGAGTGTCGTAGGGTATGACGTTGTTACTGGTATTGGTATTGATTCCTTGCTTCCCATTTATCAATGGATCCTGCTCCTGCTCCTGCTGCTGCTGCTGCTTGGTTGGAATTAAATGAGATTTCGATTGATATTTGTTCCTATGGCTGCTGTTGCTGTTGCTGTTGCTGCTGCTGCTGCTGCTGCTATTCTCATCCTGCGTGTTTGTACGACGAGTGCATAATGTATGATTGTTATTGTTATCATCATTTACGGATTTGAGGTTACGAGATGTCTGTGCTGCATCCCTTGGTGACATGATTGTATCTAAGTATTGTTAGAGTATTTTATGTAATGTTCGTAGTAGCAGTCGTTCATTGCACAAGAGAGAGAGTGTGTGTGTGTGTGTGTGTGGAATGATGGTGATGGTGATGGTGATGATGAGAGAGGAGAGAGGAGAAATACCCGGTTGTTCATGGAATATGGGTGTGTACGCGTAGCTCGTAGGGAGTATGAGTTAGGAGAAGCGGTGTTTCGAGTTTCATTACAGCTAATTTAAGTTATCTTCAACTGCCCCATTCCCCATTCCACTGAATGCCTACACCATACACCATATATAATACTGATATACTAAAGGTAAGTTTTCACCTAGCTAGTTGTTAGGTATTACGCTAATTTTCGTCTCGCTACATTCGTATGATTCTTTATGTAACCGAGGTTCGGTATACTTCGAAATACGAAAGAAGTTGTGCAATGAGTTTGCTTGCCTCTGCTTTTTGTTATACTGCTTCACTTTAAAGTATACTTTATCTCTTTATGTTGCCGCGTACTTTGCAATGGCCTGGTACCACCGTGCGTGGGGAAAATTAGTTGCTGACTTCTGCCAAATACTTTATGGTATTCTGTACGGTAGTCTTTCTCGTTTGTCAAAAACTGAAAGCTGATTCCTGCCAACATTTGTTTGTTGCGCTGCTTTTCCAATGCCGAAAAACATAAAAACCAAAACGAACGTATATAAAGGCAAAGCATTTATTACTACTCGTAGTAGCAACAACCACCACCACTACAACTTTATATCTTGTATCACATCTATTTGCTTACAAGCAAGAATCGTCCATGTAGAGGATGAAATCATGAAGTGATGAGACCGTCAAGGCGAAGTCTTGGAACTTTCTGCCAAAAATGCCAAACGGTGTGCCACCAGATTGTGATTGTGATATTTTTTTCTTTTGTATGTAAATCGACAATAAATAATAATTGGAGGCAAAGAGCTTTTCAAAGATGTATTATATGCTTTTATTCGGTGTTCAATTCTAGAGATATCACTATTTGAACTTAGTAAAAGTTTTCGATACTAGATCTAGTGTCGCTTTCGTTTTATTGTAAATTACCATTAACATGCTTCAGTCCAAAATGTTGTGATGTACCCTTATTTCTTTATAATCGCGTTCTGTCACTTTTAAAGTAACTTTTCGTTTGGATCATCAGAATCTTTGTACTTTTACAACACAACACGGACTTCTATTAAATTTCAACGGATTCCGATGCGTGCTCCTCTAGATCCTTAGTCCTCAAGAAATAATCATGTTGGTCTCAATCGTGGAAAAATCTGATTACTCTCCATTGACTAGACATACTGTATTTAAATGCATCATCGTCACTTCCCATATTTTCGACAACTTTAAAACCTTTCTACCGGTAGTTTTGTTTGCTATTTGTTCCGTTGGAACAGAATTTATTTGTCTTAGTCGAATAACTCTTATTAAAAATACAAGATTTTATTTTATGAAAAGTAATCCTATCGATTACTTAAGATTCCTATCCTTATATACCCGGTGACTTGCGATTCCTCTTTCATATCCTTATGCCCAAGATATTGGACTTCTCTGGGAGAGTCACTCCTATTCTCCGGAGTCGTCGTCCCCAACACAAGCGCAGATAACTTCAAAGGACCAACTTAAACAGTTTCGTCTTTGTCTTCATTCGCATTCACTGCAAAAGCTGTCTCTGAATTATCAGTGGTGCTCACTTGTGAATACACGAGACGCCTTTTTGCCAACCTCATTTGCAGCAAGGAACCGACGAACAGCATTGACCCACATACTGCAAAAGATTGTCGATAAGTCAATTTTGTTAACAGGCTTACCAAAACGATGAAGTTCAAAGGAATTCGATATATGTTGTAAATTGCTGCACGCTGCGCCTCTGGCACGATGGTTCCCTTCTGAGTTCCCATACTTGGAAAATACATACCAACTGCTACTTCAAACAAGTTCATTGCTAGAAATGCAATGGTCTCGCTTTGACTAACTGCAGCTGTAAAAAATGCGCATGATGCTATCATAAGAATTTTAACAGCAAGATCTTCAACTTTTATCTCCTTTTTATCCATCAAAATCGTGAAAGTGGAGCTACCAGCCATACAGCAAACCATAAATGTCGCAAACATGAGGCCAAAGGGAAGATCACCGTTACCCTCGGGAGCAAGAGCTTTCAAACAAGGTGTCCACATAAAAACAAACACATACATAGAACCCTCAAATAAACTTTGCAAAGGAAGTGCGAAGAACATCACGTGAGCTAATCCAGCAACTAAAACGGAGCAGAATACCTTTCTAGGCTTTCAAACCTCTCTGAATAAGTAGGTAGACATACCTTGATATAATTCCGCAGAGAAGAACGTCTTCATTTCGAATTACAGTATGCGTTGCATTCGTCAGAGCATCACAGCTACCACCTTTACTCACTACATTTTGTGAGCCAAAGTTCTCTTCCCAAAGATAAAGGGCTCCTCCTCCACAAGCAATTAACGCAATAACCGCGCAATCGAAAGGATTAATGTATCCTCCTATAAATATTTTTCCAGTACTTTCCGCGACAGTTGCACCTGTGCTCCATTCGACCATTGGAGAACTTTCTGCCAAAGAATTTGCCATGAGTCCGGCAACAATAGCTACAACATAGTTGCCGTAACTGGCAGCAGCAAAACTTTTACCCAAATATGAACTATCCAATTCCAATGTCGAGTGCGATTTAATTAACCACGAGTCGAAGACACTAAATAATAAACTGGTTGCAATCCCTCCAAGGAAACGGCCTTAAAGATGAATTTAATTTGTTTGTTAGAGATGTCTCTGTAAAGTAAAAGATTAACACTAAAAAACAAACGCATTATGAATTCTCACCAAGCAACAGAACACTGAAATCTCTCACATGTTTAGTGAAACAGCTTGCAATATATGTCAATGCAAAAATAATAACAAACTTCCTTCGACCCCCTGAATCGGCCATACCACCTACAAAGCTTCCAAAGATCATAGAAGATCCAAATCCTGCAACAAACAATATGGCAATATCGCTTTGAATGTATCCATACCCACTGTATAACGCGTAGACATAAGGTCCCTGAAGCCAATCACTTGCTGCGGCCATTAAATAAACACAGAGGTAACGTTTGAGCAGAGATTTATGTTGCTTGTCCTTCATCTTCTTAACGTCCTCAACATCGTGATCACTGTTGGATCCGTCGGCATTGTTCTTGCTTCCTTTTACAGAATAGTAGGTGACGGCAACATTTGCTGCTAAAGCAATGCAAAAAATTGCCGTATAGTTTGTCATGATCGATTGTGATCGTAAAGGCTTCTCTCTTTCCAAATTTGTATCAACTGAGTATCTTTTTCTTTTGATCTACTTTCACTCTCGAATATTACACTACAAACTACAAATTACAAACTTTCTTTTAGAGACGCGTGTTTTCGTGGGGGTTTTTCAACCCACATACCTGCAACACACGCACTGTCGCAAAAAACCCGGCGGCATCTCGAGTGGACAAACTTCGCTGTACTTACGTGCACCGCGCGTATCTCAGCCGGTCGTAGAGCAGTTGGTGATGTGTACCCTTTGTTCAGATGAAAGTGCTGTCTAACCAGTATACCATGTAGAAAGCAACTGTGCATACAGATTGCAATGGTGTAGGGTGACAGGATGCTTAACTATGCTAGTCTAAGCAAGGTAGGCCTAATAGTAGTAGATGTAGGCTAATAATACAACACTAGTAGTTGAAGGTAGTATAGGATGCTCATGC
>Ga0115008_10001079_pt1 | contig 21719 bp, 23 predicted proteins | sample FraStrMetagenome_FD_87164 | JGI IMG/M metagenome (GOLD analysis project Ga0115008, IMG submission 87164) | Marine eukaryotic phytoplankton communities from Arctic Ocean - Fram Strait ARC3M Metagenome | ecosystem: Environmental > Aquatic > Marine > Oceanic | place: Fram Strait | collected...
AAGCTGAGGAAGAGGAAGAGGAAGAGGAAGCGGAAGAGGAAGAGGAAGAGGAAGAGGAAGAGGAAGCCGAAGAGGAAGAGGAAGAGGAAGAGGAAGAGGAAGAGGAAGAGGAAGCCGAAGAGGAGGAAGAGGAGGTATTTGAAGTGGATATTAAGGGCAAGAAATATTATACAACCAACGAGAAAACTGGTCCGATTTTCGAAGTAACCGATGACGAAGACGTTGGAGATGAGGTAGGAGTATTTAAGAACGGAAAGGCAACCTTTTACAAAAAGAAGTAAATAGACAAGTAGTTGATTATTATTCTGTATACATGTATTTTTTTATCAATATATGTATATCAAATGTCTTTAGAACATGCCGTTTTGGAAGGTGATATATCTGCCGTAACTAAGTTATTGAATACGGAGAAGAATATAACACAAGATAGAATAACCAATTTAAAAAAGAGTATTGAACAAAAGAAAAAAGATCCATATACTAATGTGTTTACTCTGTTGAATGTCCCCGTGTCTGCACCTGATACTCATACTGATTACATGAAGATTGACAACATGTTAGACATTTATAGCGCGGTTGATAGTGTGGACAAATCGGCAAATCCTACGTTAAACCGTGATGTTAAAAACTTAATACGAGGATTCGTAGGTGGAAAGAAAACAAGAAAATCACGTAAGAATAAGTCCAAGAAAACCAAGTCCAAGAAAGCGAAACGCACCAACAAACGCAAACCCCGTAAATAAGCGCACAAACCTTATCATTGAATAAATTATCTATATAGTAGATTTATTCAATAAACACGATATTATTCTTTCTAGAAAATTTGACTTTTTTACGGCGAGTTTTGCGTCCACCTTTTTGATCAAAGAATTGAATCACATTTCCAGATACAATTTCATACAATTCGTTTTCCAGCAAACTATCCTTTGTATTTTCGTCTTGTTCTATTGAAACCGGTTCCTTCGTTAATTTAGAGAAATATACAACACGACTCTTGAAATTGGAGTTGAATTCTTTCAGTTTTTGTAATGTTTGTGTGAATTCTTGTGTATCTAAGTCTACTTTTTTGATATGTTTGGAAACTCGTTTTATCAGTTCAAACAAGTCCCTATTGTTTTGTTCAATATATGCGAATTCGTTAGACTCGTCAATTGTAGGCTTTCGTGCCTTTAATGTTAATAAAATATTGATAATTTTTTCGCGAGAGACGACGTTAATAATGGATTTGAATTTGTTCCAGTTGTCTTCTACCGTCTCGTTTGTCAATGTCGGTTTGGTTTCTGAAGTTCGCAATATTCCCGTGGGACTTTCTTCTTTGTTCGTTGATTCCGTCACTGAGTGGTCACTCGTCGACAAAATAAAGTTGTAAGGCGCGGCTTTCCAACGAACAAACGTATTCGGTAGCATGAAGTCTGAAAAGAGAAAACCCATATATTCATTCATGAACGGACAATACAAACTACGTTTGTTCTCGTCGTTTACCTCACCGTCTATACAGTCAACGATAAAATATACTTGTTTTCTATTCTCCACCCTGTCTACTCCAGTATAAATAAGTTCGGTATGTTTGCTAACAAGTTCTTCATTCTTTGGCGCAGATACTGTTTTGTAGAGAATATACTTTTCGTATACATAAACCATAAAATCAAAAAAATAGGAAATGTCTTTCCCATTTGTGCTGTGAATGAGTTGATATAATTTAGCATTTCCTGAAACCAAGGTGTTTGTAGGACCGGATGAGGTTTCTACAAATTTTTGGATGTGGTTTGTGAAATATCTACGGTATGCAAGATTGTCTTTTATTAAATCGGGCTTCGACAGTAATTGAATAAAGGGAGTTGTCTTGTATTTGTTAAAATTCATCACCGCTTCGATCTGTATAGACACTTTTGTCTCATATAACTTTATCAAATCCTCTACCGTTTTTTCAAATAACAGCGAGTATTCGTCAATCATGTCTTTGAGTTCTTCGTTTTGTTCTAGTTTCTTGAGTAAGCGGTCGTTGATAAGAATATCGTAGTCTTTGTTAAACAGTAACTCTAGTTTTTCCTTCTTTCGCTCCAGCGGGTCAGTTATCAAGTTAATCTGACCCTCTCTTTCTTCTATTTTGTCAAATATATCTTTGGATACAAAACTGTCTGTCCTCGGCGTGTAATATTCAGTGCCGATTTTGTTTGTGAGGTCTTTGTTAAGCGATTTGATGTTAAGGATGAATATTTTTACAAATGTTTCGTCGGTATTTTCATAATTTATCCATTGAAACAATGATGTGAGTAATGCAATCCTCATTACCATGTGTGCGTTTTGTTTTTGACCCGGTTTGACCTGGTCATCGTATTGTTGTAATAACGTTAGCATGCGTGCGATGTATTTACGAAACTGGTTGTTAAACTCTATCATATAATTGTTGTATTTTTCTGCTATACGCGGTTCTTCCTTTTGCTGTTTCAAGACAAACTCGTATGTATTTTTGACCAAATCAAAATAGGACGGATGATTCAATACATCGTTTTTCCATGTAACGCGGACATTCGTATATACCTTATCGTTTAGTTTCGTATAGGAAAAATATTGGCTAAGGGGATTGAAAAAGAAGGAACGTTCAGGCGATTCGTTGGTAACATATTCCAATGTTTGATGGATGTTCTTATGGACGAAGTATTTGGTAGGGAATACATATTTGATTAACATAAAGATGTTGCGGTTCTCTACGTTCTGTTTTTCTTGTGGGTCGTCTTTTATCTCCATATTTTCGTTTGCCATCGTGTTTCTCATTGTGTTAATGTTAAAAAAGAAAGATATCCGGTCATCCCATTCCATATTTTTCAGCGTGTCTTCGGGAAAATAAGCGTTTGATAACAGATACGGGTATTTTTCTATATTTGACGGCAACGCGTTCTCAGGGTGATATAATAAACCAGATGTAAAGGAAATCAATTGTTGATTCGGCACATTTGTAGTGATTTTAATTTCTAACGGGGCTATTTCTAAATCCATTAATACTAGTTCTTATACTATCATTATACTTTTTTACATCTTTTTATATGTACAAAAAGAATACAGCATTTTAGTCTTCTCGTCGCGTTGCGTTTCTTTCGCAACAATTTGATATTCTTTCATTATTTGTTCATCCGAAATAGGGAATTGTGTATCGCCATCTTGGTCATCGTCTACTTCCGTAATATGCAACGTGCAGCATCGAGGGTAAAAATGATTGTATATGTCAGTCCCGCCAATAATAAACACTGATTTACGATGTCGCAGTTGTAGTTCATTCAATAATACGTTGCATGTTTCTAGTGTTACAAAATAAACATTGTTTATATCTTGGCTGTATTTGGCGGGTTCTCTTGTAATAATTACATTGATACGGTTTTTCAGAGGACCGTTTGGTAGAGAAGCATACGTTTTACGTCCCATTACCACTATTTGATTTTGTGTTAATTTACGAAACCGATGTAAGTCTTTGGAAAGATGCCACATCAACTCTCCGTCTTTCCCGATTGAATTTTTATTGTTTTTCGCCACAATCAGTTCCATATAGTAACATACCTCGGCATCTTATTATATTGATTTCTTCATTAGGATTATATTTTATAACTTTCTAGTTCTAAAGATATCTTGTCGTGTTTCTTGGCTTTCTCTAGCACCTTCTTTGCTTTCATGATGTCTTCTTCGCTTACTTCTTCCGCATCTTCTATTTCTCTCTCCATTTTGGAAATGTGATAATCTTTGAACTCTTCCGAAAATATACAGAATACACTATCTTCGTTGAACAAATATTCAGTAAATAGAATGAAAATACTCGTCACCACTAAAGCGATATAGATATCGCGAGAACCCATCCACGCAATCGTAAATACCAAGAGTTGGGTGCTAAACGTATTCTTTAAATAATATTCAGTTGTCTTGCTTAGCTTAATATTGACAAATCGTGACGTGATATTCAGTATAATGATCATGATGCCCGCGAAGATTTTACTGTTATTAATTTGGCTTATGTGACCATCTAATTTTGTCCACAGCGAATCGGACTGCCTTGGCATTGTATATATATATATTATATACAAACTATTTTTTGTGGTCGGGTGATACATTGAGTTTACTAACTGGTTTTTGTGCTAACTTGATCATTTTCCTTCTAGTCTTTCCATCCAAAAATCTCCATATGTAAGGCATCTTATGATGCATTGCATTAGCGGATACATGAATTTCATCCTTGTTTTTTTTAGTTTTTATGTTTGTTTTACATTCCTTGCGTCGTTTGTTTGAGATATTACAATGACACCAGTTTTTTGACAACGCGTTTTGTTTATTTGAACAATATTGAGGTTTACATCCTTTCAAACATTTTCCACATGGGACTTTGCTACATCTGTTTTTTCTAGTTTTGTTTTTCATGAAATGATTATATATATATATTTATAATAATTTCTTACATATTTGTGCTACAAATAAATTTCTCATTTCTTTCTTCACCATCTTTACACGCGTTTACACATCTATTTGTATTTGGGTTTATTACCGGCTTCTCAGGGCGACATTCCTTCAATGTTTATTTTTTACTGCACTTTGGCTTTACATTTGACTCTGCTTTGAACTTAGTTTCTATTATAGAGAACTTGCAGTTAGGTGAACATACGTTGCATTTTTCGTGTTTGAAATTCACATCAGAAAACACGTGCGACGTCATATCAGGTTTCACATTCATATTCTTATGCTTTAGCATCCCATTTTCGCAGTGGTTCTCTCTAAATTCATTTTGAATTGATTCGGAATTTGTATGGTCGATATCTAAGAAGTCCACTTTTTGTTCGGGGATTGTCTCTTCTTTCAACAATTCATTCTCCCATTCTTGTAAGTCTTTTATATTCAAGAAAGACTCCATCCATTCAGACTGATAATACAAGATTACCAGAGAGCATACGAACAAGCCAAATACTTTGTCCATATGTGTATACAATAAAATCATCGCCACTGCGAGAACCTTACCGCCCGTAGTTTGACTAAAATCAACAAATTCATCGCGATAGGATAAAAAGACGAATAACAGAACGATCGGTATAAATTGATGTAAACAGTTCATGTTTTATATATAGACATTTGATTTTATTTACAATAAATTAGATAAACGACTTGAATAAATATCTGCTTATTTTTTAAGATAAAGTAAATATTTCCAATGTCTTTAATTACAACAGCATCGCCATGGATTAGTAATACAAACGAGAACAAGAAACGAATCCCGTCTATAAGGAGAACAGCAAACAAAGAAGAAGACGCGAATTCGTATAGAGAACCTATGCAAAACAAAAAGACACCACCGACAATAGAAGAATTAGAAGAATCAAATAATAAAAGAAACGACAAAATCTCTGACTTATTAAATCAAATGACTGAAGCCGATAACGAAAACGACAATTTAGGAGATTTCACCCCTTTAGAGCCTCCGGCCATTCAGACCAAAAAAGATGGAGAAGATGATACAACCAATAGACTGAATCAGTTCATACCCGAAATGCCGCGTTTTTCTCATTTAAAGCCTTCGCAGGCGCACGAGTCCGCGAATAAGGTCCGTTATGGAGCAGACGATACAAGAGTGAATCGTTTAAGCAACTATAACAAGGTATATGAAGGTATGCAGAACAAAGCAGACGTCGCGCCTTATTATTCAAAAATGGGCATTGGAAGTCAGATGGACGACGGTCGTTTGATGGAGAAGATAAACTATATGATTCATTTACTAGAACAGCAGCAACACGAAAAAACGGACAATATTACCGAGGAGTTCCTGCTTTATACATTTTTAGGCGTTTTTGTGGTATACGTATTAGACTCTTTTGCTAGGTCTGGTAAATACATCCGTTAATGGTTATAATACAATGCATGTTTTTTTTTCATCCAGGGGAGAACTTGGATGAATAGAGTTGAATAAATAATACCCGGTAGTTGACGTGTCTATGGGTCTCCCTATCTGCTTTGCCCACGCATCATACAACAATACATTGTGACTGCATTTGTCAAACATGAGGTATTTAAACTTTCTGTTATTTTTTAGTAATTGTTGTAGACTAAATAGGAAACCTGTGTAAAATGTTCTCGTTTCTTTTATATTGGATATACTTGCAATGAGTCGGACAATGAAACCCTCAGACGCTTCATTCTGTTGCATAGTGTTTTTGAAAAAGTAGAGTCCGAGAACATCTTGTCCTTTACGCAAACAATATATCATCAGCGATTTATTTGTCATGAGTTCTGTTAGATTACTATATTCTGGAAAGATAAGAACATCGAACAAACATGCTTGTGCTTGGAGGTTTCCTTGCACTTGTAGCGTGATCAAGTCAAACGCCATATGAGAATTTTTCTCTGTGACTTCAGATATTTGGATGTGTGGAGGCAAAGACGGAAACTTAAGTTCTCGTATTCCGTAAGTGTAAGTTGCCCATTCCACATATGGTATGATTCCGTCATATAGACTGCCTTCTTTCTTAAAAAGGGTATGTTGAACGGTTGGGTTCATTACGCGTTGATTGTATTCGTGTGTTTGGAAGAGGCTGCGGTTCATTTTCATTTCGTCTCGGTCCTTATACGTAGTTAAATAATTCATAAAATACAACGTTTGTTTGGAGTATTGATGTTCTCGTATAGTGGGTAGATAATACATATTGACTGATATGGTGGTCGCACAACCAGTCGGTTCGGGCAGATACAGTGGTTTTTTATCGTCAGTAAGGGTTTTTTCGTAATAGAATGAAATGAAAGGAGGTTCTCTATGTCCTGAAAAGTAACATGTCATATCTTTTTCATGAATGTTATGAATGGTATTATCATCTGGTAAATAATAGCACTGCAGTAGATTCAGTAAATACTGTTTTTGTTGATGCGAACAATCGTAATAAGAAAACGTAAAAACTTGTTCAAAATCGCAAAATCTGGTCTTGATTGGGACGTATTTATAGATGGTGAAAGGTTCTCGGTATAAGAAACGCCAATAATCGTATTGATGATATACGGGTTGAATATTCCAAAAAGGGTATTTGATTTTGGTCACCATCCATAGCAAGATACAAGTGCAAATGAGGGTATAAAAAATATATTGAAGCATACTACAATGCGTCAATATATTTTGATAGGGGTTTGAACTAAATCATTATATTTACTTTTTCTTATGGGTCTTGTTATGTGCCTTGCGAGAGTACGTTCTCTTGGAACCGGACGCAACTGTGCGTCTGGACGTTTTTTTGCCGGTATTGTTCTTGGTTTTGCGACAGTACGTCCTTCTGGAACCAGATGCGACTTTGCATCCCTTTACATTCGCACAATCCTTCTTTGCTTTCTTTTTGCGAAGATTGTCGGTATATTTTCTCGCGGATTTATTGCCTCCAACATTGACTTCGTCATGATTTACCGATCTCCACTTGCTATTGAGCAAGTTAGAGTAAAATTCTTTTACTTTGTTTAAAACATCCTCTCTTTTATTATAACATCCACTGGTGTCCTTTATTTTATTAAATCCAGTATCAATCGCCTCATTTATCTCTGTTTGTAGGGCACCCAGATTGTATTCACGTCCCAACTCTTCTTTTTCCTTTTTGATTCTATCCATTCTCATGGGCCCATTAAGTAGACCCGCGACATCCCCGGTAAATTTCATAAAATTAAAAAATGAAGTATCGTTCTTATTTTCTTCAAGCACCAAAGCAATTTCGGTTGCTAACTCTTGTGCATGACTATCGGGTGTCGCACAAACGAATTCAGACGTTAAAGTTTTCTCCTCAAATCCATTATTAATGGCTTTCAACATAACTTGAGACACTTCCGTAGTCATGTTTATAATATATATTATACAAATATAAATTATATCATTATACAAAGAAAGTTACATCGGCTTCTCTAATATATATAAATATTGATGAGGGTCACCATTGTACTTCTTCATACTGGCTTTGGCGTGAAAGATAAAACCCGCTTTCTTGGCCATCGCTAAGATCTCTTTGATTTCCTCCATTTGATAAGTGAACTCATTTTGACGAACGTGCTTGGTCGCTTTATCGGTGAATGTTTCTCGCAACATAACCACGTTGGTTTCATCAACGTTTACGGGGAAATGAAAACTCTTTTCGTATTCAAAATCTTCGTAATTTGCTTTTACTTTACGCAATTGCTTTCTATCCTCGGGAATCAAAGGCAACCACTTAATTTCATCATCGTCACGAGGAGACACCGCGTTAAAACAACTACGCTCCACCAAATGTAACACTAAATATCCGTTATGTTGAAGCCAATGGAAACAATTACCAAAGAACTCTTGTTTGTTTTTAGTTTCATAGATAGCAAAATCGCAGCACAAAATATGCGTGAAGGTGTTCTTTTCAAACAACAACGAATCAGTGTGAACACCCTTCTGTATCTCTAAATCGGGATGCTTGTGTTCACAGTGAGAAATCAACGCATTGGACGATTCAATGCCATATGCGCGATATCCACCGTCCTCCAGTTCTTTGACGCGTTCTCCGGTGCGACTTGCGAGGTCAAGGAACACGCTATGATTTGTATCGGGGAGGGTCATTTTCAACACTTGTGTAAGTTCCCAACTTGCTAGCTTAGCCGAATTGTGAATTTCATCAAAGACGCTGGAATAAAATTCATCATAACAATCCTTGTCTCGTTTCAACACGAAGGGTTCCAACTGAGTAAATCCTTCTACATCATCGTTTTCATCGCCCATTTTTTTTTCTGCGTATTTATAAGCGGTGTAACCTACATAGGCAATCGCAATATTGCATAATAGCTTATAAATCATATTTTCATTTTTCATTTTGTTATTTAAATATACCGTATATATTTAAATAGGATAAAGTTATATGTTATTTTCAAAGGCGTTTATGCAGAGTTTCTCAATTGAGTGCGCGTATGATTAAAGAATTGGTCGTTGCCAATCACGCTCTGTTGAACGTTGGGGTGAGGGGCTTGGCTAAATAATTCCTGTTTGAACAACATAGGATAAGGTTGCTCACTGGGTCTGGACACGACGGTGGTTTTGTATAAGGTGCTGTTGGAAGAAGGAACATAGACGCCTTGGTCGCCGCCATTCTGAAGAGCGAAATGTTGGTTGCGGAGCATAGTTTCAGTAGCAACATTGGATGTATACCCAGATACAGGTCCTGAGGCGTTTCCGGGGTTAAAATTGGCGTTGCTATTATAAGTGGGATAAGGAAGAATGGGTTCATTATACGTTTTCTTAGTATCAATCGTAGAAAAATCAGTATATCGGGTGGGAGTTGCGCGGAAGTTGAAGTTAGGGGCTAAAGGAGAGTCGGGAATATTTCTAGACTGGATGCGCTCATTTAATTCATCGGTGCGCTCTTGTTGTCCATAATACAATCCGTTTACTACTCCGGTCATTTTGTTTCCTTTCTGCAAATCCATAATACAAGTTATAATATAGGACAACATATTTTCATTTCGTTTGAATACAAATTTGATTTTACGATTGGAACATATCATCAATCAAAGTGTCTAAATCATAATGACGAGTCCATCCAAGTTTCTCGGCAGCCTTGGTTGGGTCTCCTAATAGCAGATCAACTTCGCAAGGACGGAAGTATTTTTCATCTATTTTCACCAATATTTTACCTGTAATCTTGTCTTTACCTATCTCATCTGTTCCTTGCCCTTCCCAAACAATTTCTTTGCCGATCTTCGCAAAACAGCGTTCTACAAAAGACCGAACGGTATACGTCTCGCCAGTTGCTAAGACGAAATCGTCTGGGAAATCTTGTTGCAACATCAACCACATTCCGCGTACATAATCGTTAGAATGTCCCCAATCGCGTTTACTATCAATATTTCCCAAAGAAAGAACATAATCGGGGTCGTCTTCCAATTGAATCTTTTTCACAGCATTCACAATTTTCATTGTCACAAAATTTGCCCCGCGTCGTGGACTCTCATGATTAAAAAGTATTCCGTTACAAGCATACATTCCATAGCCTTCACGATAGTTTTTCACTAGGAAATGGCTATACACTTTTGCACAAGCATATGGCGACTGAGGATTGAAGGGCGTTGTTTCTTTTTGCGGGGTTTCCAGCACTGCGCCATACATCTCACTTGTTCCGGCTTGATAAAACCTAGTTTTCTCCATAATCTCTGTGGGAAATGTGCGAATTGCTTCCAATAGCTTTAACGTTCCTACGCCATCAATAAGTGTAGTGTATTCGGGAATTTCAAACGAAATTTTCACGTGACTTTGTGCTGCTAAGTTGTATACTTCAAATCTTTCAAATTTTGGATGAGTGTTTACGATTTTGGTCAGGTAATTAGTAAGGGATGAACCATCGCTCATATCACCATATTCTAGATGAATGTTATCGCGTATATGATCAATACGAGTATGCGAATACAAAAGCGATGTGCGACGAACAATTCCGAATACTTTGTATCCTTTTTCAATAAGTAGTTCGGCAAGATAGGAACCGTCTTGACCGGTGATGCCTGTAATGAACGCTAATTTTGTCATTAGAGACAATACAATAATTAGGTTTATATGGATTTAAAACATACAATACATATTATTCATAAGTAACGCAAAGAATAGATAACTGAATTATAAAATGATTAAAGTAAGAGTGTTTTCTAGTTTTGCCAAACCAGGTAAAGATTGTTCCGTGCCACTTATTCGCATTTCTGAATTATTAGATGATGCTGAATACAATGTGAAATATTGTTTCACTACAAACAACGATTATACACACGCAATTATATTGAATACGGCTATGCCTGACCTGCATATTCCAAAAGAAAATGTGGTCGGACTTGCATTTGAACCAATCCAATTTTTAGGATTGACTCATAGTTTTATACAATATGCAGAAAACAAGATAGGCAAGTATTATATTGGCGACAAGCGTGATTTACCCGAACCGTTTACAGAGCATTTCGCATATTTATATCATGTTGTTCCACCTAAGAAAATTTTCGCAGAGAAACCGAATTGGATGTCAATGATGATTTCACAGAAGAATATTACATCCGGTCATGCATACAGACATGCACTAGTCAAGGAAATCCTGAAATCTAATTTGCCGATTGATATATACGGAAGAGGTTGTGAACAATATGCAAAATTAAATGACAAACGTTTAAAAGGTGCTTTCAAAGATTCAGGAACAGTTACCTTAGATGACTCATATATGATGTATGAGGATTACAAGTTTCATATTTCAATTGAAAATAGCATTACGCCTCATTATTTTAGTGAGAAAATCATGGATCCTTTATTGTGTAACACAACCCCCGTGTATTTAGGATGTGCAAACATTACACAGTATTTCCCCAATCAAGTTATTTGTTTATCAGGAAACATAGAAAAAGACATGCAAATGTTAACAGATATATACGAACATCCTGATAAATATCAGATACAGATAAACCAAGATCAAATAAAGGAAACTATTTCTATTAAACGTGTAATAGAAACTTGGTATTCGTAAAAATACATAAATAATGAAGACATTATATATATAATGAGATTCACAGGTTCTATGGATTTCATAGGACAAAAAGGTCAAGACCAATGGATTATTGATGATGTTTTTCATCAGAAAAAAGGAGGATATTTCATTGATTTGGCCGCTACGGACGGGGTGAGCATTAATAACACATGGTTGCTAGAAACAAAATTAGAATGGAACGGAATGTGTATTGAGCCGAATCCACATTTTTTTACTAAGTTAAAAAACAACCGAAAATGTATTGTAGATGACACGATTATTGATACGGAAAATGATACTGAAGTATTATTTCGTATAGATAACGGTGAATTAGGAGGGATCGTTGATGACGATACTGATAACAATATAAAATATCGTGCAAATCAAATGAAAAATGGTAAATTTATGAAGAAAAACACAAAAACACTTGAATATATATTAGACAAACATAATGCTCCAAAGGTCATTGAATATCTAAGTCTTGATGTAGAAGGTGCTGAGGAACGCATATTAAGCAAGTTTCCTTTTGATAAATATACGTTTCTTGCTATGACAATAGAGCGACCATCCCCCGAGTTAGAAAAAGTATTATTCGCGAATGATTATGTTTTTGTAAAAGGTGCTTGGTTTGATAGTTTCTATGTTCATAAAAGTATCCATAACTTTGATGAAATTAAAAAAGAACCCTACGCGGTAACTCCTCGTAAAGATTGGTAATATTATAGAGATAATACTCGTAGATTTGATACATTGTGTTTGTATAAAATTGCTAACCGATGAACCCCATCCAAAACCTCACTGTTTTTATTAATTAATATGAGATTCGTCTTTTCATATTTATATGTGTTCGGATTGAACGACTCAATCAACCGATCAAATGATAATCCAGTATGATCATCTGTGAAAAGTCCACCCATAAACTGTTGATAATAGTTAATATAAGTTGATTTATCTCCACTCACGTAAGCATAATGAGGAGTGTATTGTATACCCACTTTTACTTTGTTTTCCAGTGATTTATGAACGGTAATTTTCAATTCAGATATATCTATATCGCGTATGTGAAATTGACCTTTGATATGATAAGGAATGTATGCATCATGTAAAATGACATCTTCATAATAGGCATTCGTCATATTCGTTATAACTTTTGTCAGGTGTGCGGTCTCTTTCTCTGTATCGGTTGCGTGTAATACATGATGATGTGATATTCCAGGAGGCAACGACGGAGAAGGTTGTGCTTTTGGATCAGGTAACTTTGGATTATATTTTGTACGCACCAGCCATTTGAAATTGACAACATCTTCATCAGCATAAATCATGTCCTTGCCACTACCATATTGTTTAGGATTATAATCATGTTTTTTGATTAATATATAAAAATACTCATTTCCGAGACTTCGTAGATAATTGGTTTTGCCGATTATATGATTTTTATTATGGAGTTCAAGTGCATATACCTTGCTGATAAAGTCTGATATATTCGGATATGTTTTCTTCGTGATTAGTTTAATTTCACAGGATACATTTTGTTTTAACATCTGAACAATGTCATATATATCTGGAATGCCATGTGACCATATGATAAAACTATAATAAGGGTTTGTACCACTTTTGTAGTTAAAAAGACTATTCTTATCTCCTTCCTTAACTCGATGAAAATTCACATTTGAAAATTTATTTGTATAAACAAGATGCTTCTCCTTTTTCGGATTGCTTTTGTATTCAATGTATTCCGCATATCTCAGAGACAAATCATCTTCCAATTTCGGAATGTAAATAGAGGAATCTAAAATTCGGTTCAAAATAATATATTCGGTTATTGCCTGATTCACGGAAAATCTCTTGTAATTCAAACAAGAAAACATATCAAAACGAAAATGTAAACGTTTGGGATCACTCAACAAATACAAGTCAATATGATAGTGTTTATTTGGAATCACGATTTCTATTTTATGAGAAAATTGACTTTTATCGTAACTATGCAATAATACATTTATATTTTTATCAAGTTTGGTGGTCAAAATATCTATATCTTGATTTATCTTGTATAGTGGAAATTCTTCGCTTTTTTTGATAATGACATATCTATCAAAAGAAGAAATTATAGATTCAATTTGAAGAATGTTCTGCAAGCTCATATCTAATAGTAAAACAACGAATATGTTTCTATATAATTCATATTATATATTTTTATAATATATAATGAGTAAGTCTATAAAAATTGTGCAATGTTCCAAACCACACACAGGTTCAACGTTGTTGTTGAATCTGGTGCACGGATATGTATGTCCTGAAGAAGAAATACACTGGAATACTGAAACACTAATAAACAAACACTGTATAACAAAAACTCATGATATAGATATTGATAAATGGATGAAGAAATATCCCCAATACAAAATCATATTTATAGGGTCTAATCGTGATAAACATCCCAAAATTAGTGAAAAATATAATAAATATGATAATGTGTTGGTCGTTGATTACAATGATATAAATGAAACAGCTACTAACTCATTAGACCAGATTGTAGACTTCATGATTGATAAATTTCAAAGAATCATTCCGAATGAACTTTGTCATACTAATAATGATGAAGAAACGAAACAAAATATGATAACTCGGATTACAAATATGAATAATTTAACAAAAGAAATACGCAACAAACCTTTTGCATATTGGGACAAATTTTACGGTATTCATGGTAGTCATCAAAACCGCAAGTAAGATATAACACACATTTAATTCTTTGTATAAAACGCGGATTTACTGTGTATCATAAAAATGTCACTCCCTTTTTTTAGCATAACATAGCAGTTCGATTTCAAAAAATCAATAATAGGCGCAGAAGTATCTTCATAATTATTTTCAAATCCAATGACATCAATAAACACCTTATCATAATTAATAGACTTTAATACGTCATATTCCGCACCTTCTACATCTACAGACAAATAATTTACATGAGTAATATGATGTTCATCAAATACCGATTCAAGACGTCTAGTTTTAACAGTAACAATTTTGGTTTGTCCACCTTTTGAAGCATTTTCCTTATCAAGACGATTTTGATGTCTTGGGTCAAAATGATCTTGTAATCCGGATAACATGTTCGTATATCCACTATTAGATATAAATTTAGCCTCACCATCTTTGTTGCAAATCGCACAATTTATATTCGTGCTATTCGGTCGGTTCTTAGCTAAATCTATAAAAACGTCCGCATTGGCCTCTACATTTATACCAGTCCAATCGTGTTCCATTTCAAAATACATAGTATTATTTAGTTTAATACCGTTATGCGCACCAATATCTATAAATACACCTTTCTTATGGCCTTTGAATACGTTGTTTTCAAGATACTTATCTTGATCATACTGAGAGTAGAACATGGTGCCAATAGGTATCAAATGAATTTAATATTTATATTGTTTTATTCGTGGATACATAAATAATATAAACGTAATCCATATTTATATATAATGGAGACTATTTATAACAGTGCGATTGTTGACCGACATACATATGGTTCTATTACAGAGAAAATAGCTATGTTAAAACAAAACTTAGACACGTCTGAAAAAATACACAATTTCATCAAGCAAGACGATGTGCGTAAAAAAGACTACTTGGATTCAATGAATAATGAAATCGCCAACACGGTATTGTATAAAACGATTGAACACCACGATAATAATAAGGTTGACTTAACTGATTGTACTTTCATTATTCCTTTCAAAAAGGATTTTGATGAAAGACTTGTAAATCTGACTTGTCTTTTGAATTTTATTGGAAAACATTTTAATACAACAATCTTAGTATTTGAACAAGGAACTTCCTGCAGTTTTGATAATATAAGTCTTGCATACAAAACAAATATGAATTATTACTATTTACAAAGTGCATCTGTATTTTCAAGAACGATTGTTTCCAATTTCTTGATTCAAAAAGCAACCTCCAAAATCTTGGTAATAAACGATACTGATTGTTTCACGTTTCCTGAATCATATAAATTATGCAAAAACAAACTAACGAACGAAGGGTTCAAATTATTGCACCCATTTGGAACACCTCCTGGTTCATTTGAAATCACAGACAAAACAAGTTTTATGGAAGACTATACAATACAATCATTAAAAGTTACCAGTAAACCCAATTTTGCTGGAGTAGGTGGTATTCTATTTATTGATCGTGAATTATATAATTTATTGGGCAATGAAAATGTTCATTTTATCAGTTATTCACCAGAAGACATTGAACGTGTGAAAAGAATACGTAAATTGGGATTCAAATGTTCGGAATCATATAATAACCAAATTACCGGTCCAAACAATAAATATATGAATTCACCTCTATTTCATTTGAACCATCCACGAACCGAACAAAGCACCATATTACACAAATATTATGTCAGTAATGAACTACTGAATCATTGTTTGGAACAGTTATCTAAGGAAGAGTTAATCGCATATTATTATAGTAAGTCGGGTTATCAAGGGTCTCTTGATGAATACCAAACAAAACTAAACAACTTAAACAGTGTATAAATATATGTATATATTCTCATGAGTGCTATGAATGGATATTATATTAATCTTGCAAAACGCGAAGACAGAAATCATCATATGCAAAACCTTACCAAACACCCTTTCTTCAAACATATAGAAAGGTTTAATGCGATTGAGCATAAAAAAGGTGCGGTTGGATGCACGTTGTCCCATATAGAATGTTTAAAAACGTTGTCTCAGAAAAATGATGACTACTATATGTTATTGGAAGACGATTTTTGCATATTAAATCAGAAACATTTTGATACATTTCTGATGGAATTCGATCAAATAAAAGACTGCGATGGATGGGACCTCATTACATTAACACCAAGAGGTGATACTATTTCGCACAACATATGTGATAATTTTCATCGAATAACGAACAACCAAACCACAACCGGATATATCATCAAACATAGATTTATATCCACATTGCTACCAGTGTTTGAGGCAAGTGTATCCAAACTTGAAAATGGAGGTGATCCGAATAAATGGGCACTTGATTCTTGCTGGAAGCCAATACAACTATCTACCCAATTCTGGTATCATAATGATGTTTTTGCCGGACAATTACCTGGATATTCCGACATAGAAAAACGTCAAGTAAATTACAATCAACGATTCGTCATGCAAAACCGTTACTAGATGTAATCTATTTTACAAAACAATATAAATATTTTTCACTACTTATATTGTAATCATGGTTTACTTATGCACACAACCATATCCGGAAGACACACCTCACAATGAACATTTCAACCAATATCCTTTTCCCTTGAGCGATTTCCAAAAATACGCAATCGAAGCCATCGTCAAACAGCAACACGTCCTTATTACTGCGCATACTGGTTCGGGCAAAACCCTTCCAGCCGAGTTCGCAATTACTCACTTCAAAAAACAAGGGAAAAAGGTGATTTATACCAGTCCTATCAAAGCGCTTTCCAATCAGAAATATTATGAATTCACCCAGAAATATCCTCATATTTCCTTTGGTCTATTCACCGGTGATATCAAAACCAATCCAGAGGCAGACGTCTTGATCATGACCACTGAGATTTTGATGAATTATTTGTTTACGGCTACTACTCCTACGTCAGGTTCCGAGTTGGAAAAAGACAATACGAACAGTGCTCCTGGTCTGCAGTTCCAGATTGACGTTCAAACCGAACTCGCATGTGTAGTATTTGACGAAGTCCACTATATCAACGACGCCGACCGCGGCCAAACCTGGGAAAAAACCATCTTGATGTTGCCTCCCCATATTCAGATGGTCATGCTTTCGGCCACCATTGACAACCCCGAGGGATTTGCGAAATGGTGCGAAAAAGGATTGGTAGAAAAAGGTGGTAAACAAGTCTATTTGGCTTCCACAAATCATCGCGTAGTCCCACTCACTCATTACGGGTTTCTAACTAACAACGAAGGTGTATTCAAGCACATCAAAGACAAAGCAACGCAGCAAGATATCAAGAAAAATACAAACAAATTGGTGTTACTACAAGACGCAAATGGAAAGTTTGATGAGAATTCCCATAAAAAATTAACGGATTTAATGAAAGTGTATCAAGAAAACAAAGTATTTATCAATCGCAAGGACATGTTAAACAAGTTGGCCAAGTTTCTACATGAACGCGATATGCTACCTGCCATTGTCTTCGTATTCTCGCGTAAAATGGTAGAGCAACTTGCACACGACATAACTATTCCGATTCTTCCTGAAGACAGCAAGTTACCGTTTACTATCAAAAAAGAATGCGACGCTATTCTACGAAAATTGCCTAATTACAGAGAATACATGGAGTTGCCTGAATACATTCAGTTGGTATCGTTGCTTGAAAAGGGAATCGGTATCCATCATTCGGGCATGATTCCCATCTTGCGCGAAATCGTGGAGTTGATGATTTCCAAAAAATACATATATATATTGTTCGCAACCGAATCGTTCGCCATTGGTCTGGACTGCCCAATCAAAACAGTCGTGTTCAGCAACTTAACCAAATTTGATGGTAACCATTCTCGCTTTCTTCATGCGCATGAATACACGCAGATGGCCGGTCGCGCTGGACGTCGTGGAATAGATACAATCGGTCACGTAGTCCACTGTAACAATCTGTTTAAAATGCCTTCTCTAGAAGAATACAAAAAACTGTTGGGAGGCAAGCCGCAGAAACTCACCTCTAAGTTCCATATCTCTTATTCACTCATTTTGAATTTGATAAAAAACGGATGCACGCGCGATTTCCACTTGTTCGCACAAAAAAGTATGGTTCAAAACGAAATCTCCGTGATTGTACGCCAATACAACGAAGAAATCATGGCGCTAGAAAAGGACATGGAAGCCAAAACCATAAGTATTGGGTCGTTGAAGACATCCAAAACATTGTGTGACCGATATTTGGACCTGCTAACTCAAGTGCCCACCTTGAAAAACAAAAAGCGAAAAGAGGTTGAACGTGAAATAACAACAATGGAAACTCAATACAAGCATATCAAACCGGATACAGAACACGTCAAAGCGTTATACAACATGGAGAATGAGTTAAATTCGCTGCGAAACAACCTGTATTATAACGAGCAATATATCCAAACCAATACCGATAAAATATGTCAAATCCTAGTGAACAACAAGTATATCCAAGAAACGAGCTCGGAATCTGGAACAGATTATCACTTTACACCAATTGGAAAGATTGCTTCCAATCTCGCCGAGGCACATCCGTTGGTTCTTTCGCAGCTTTGCTCGCGAGTAGACTACTTTGCTGAGTTTACTCCGAAACAAATAGTAGGGGTATTGTCTTGTCTGGCGGATGTAAAAGTTCCAGACGAGAAACAACAAGTGGTCCCCAACTCCAGTGACATCCACGTGACGAAATGCGTTGATTTATTGAAAGATATATTTGACCACTATGAAGACACCGAAAATGACAATCGTTTGTGGACGGGATACAACTATCCGGATGCATTGCAATACGATTTGATGGACCTAGCAATGGGATGGTGCGAATGTAACACAGAGTATGAATGTAAGCATTTTATTCAAGATAACGTAGGAGAAAAAGAAATCTCCATCGGTGATTTTAACAAGGCGTTATTGAAAATCGTGACCATGGTAAAAGAGCTCACGAATGTCTGCGAGGAAATAGGACAAATTGAATTGTTACATAAGTTAAAGCAGGTGGAGCCAATGATTTTAAAATATGTGACTACGTCGCAGAGTTTGTATTTGTAATTCCATTGGGTTGAGTCTTCGCGTGCTTGTCTATCTCTTCTCGCAGTTGATGTCGTCGTGTATTTGCGTCCCAATTGTCTTTTGCGAGTTGCGCGATAGCCGCGCGGTCATTATTGAGATTTGTTTCAGCACGACAAATAGTATTCTCGTAACGCAAATGGATAGGTCGGTTAGACTGGTCGGCTATGTATTCGTTAATATCTTCGGTATGCTGCGCTACCATGTCTTTCCAATATTTTGGGTCGGTAGTAGATAAATCTAAATCCATGATGCCTTTGTAACCCTTCACTATATTGTGGTTGTTCATACTAACTATCATAAAAGAAAGTATCATATTGTCCCATTCAATTTTTATCTCTGTATATATTGGCCACGGCTGGTTGCGATTAATCCCAATTGCGGGGATGAAATTAAAGTTCGATTCTTTAGGGTGGCAAATTTATTTGTAATTACAATACTATTTTTGTAATTACATTTGTAATATCACAAATTCTCTTATAGAGTCACGATTTTTGTATAATATGCCCACAATCCGATGCCCATGCCACTCTTTGCGATTGCGTCTAGGATATTCGTGAAAATATTCTTGTATTCTTCGTCTAAGAAATACACTACGCCATACAGCGACCAAATAACCAGATAAATTCCAAAGAGTATGTTATTTGCGAGGACGTTCTTATTCTCCAAGAAAGTCTTATAAATTAGATAAAATATACCATACAAACCGCCGAAACCAAACAATGCAGCAAGCGACTTATTCATTAAGTCTATTTCGCCCAAATATCCAGTTAGCAACATGAAATAATTTAATGCCACAATTGCGCCAAATGTGGATAATCCGACCGTTTTGCCAACATTCTTACCCAGAACCGCACACAATACCAACAACATGAAGGGTGTAGTAATGGACCAATCTACATAGCGAGTTTTGTTCATCTCCTTCCAGTCAATTGCCCCGTCTTCTTCACTTGATTTATTTATCCTTCCCAAGAACAACGAATAAAAATAACCAGCAATAATGGAGATAACCGTTTCTAGGTTCAGAATATGACGCACAGTCGCATTTGATGTAGTAATCGCTTCAATAAAGGTAATGGTTGCGGTAGTCAACAACAAAATATAGGTGATCATATAACTCACTTTCACGTAATATTGTAACGGGTTGACAATTACCTCTATTTTTTCCTGTTCCGTCTTATTAGCCAATGATGCAGTGGGTTCGGATGAAGGATGAATGGGAGTCAACCCTGTAGTGGGAGCGACCGGGGTCTCAACGAGTCTTTGTTCAATGCTTTTGTAAGTTCCTACGTTATGTTCAGACATGATGTTCTCTATACTATACTACCACATTAAAAATCATATGTTTACTTTTGATTTGCGCCCATACAATTTCTAAATTCGGTATTATCATCATCATGTTACGATTATAATCTAGTTATGATACAAATCTAAATACAACTTCGCAGTATTGTATATAAAATTGAATCCTGCAGAATGAGTAACTATGATTCAGACGAAGATACAATAAGCACAATGGGATATCAAGACAACAGCGCACATAGTAACAACTCGCTTACATCCAGTTCGGGGTCCAGTTCATCTGATGGGTCACGTGTGATTGCGTTAACTACAGCATCCAATTCAGCATACGATGATAGCACAGATGATGATTTTGACCTGGTAGATGACCCGGAAGACGACGATGAGGCGATAAACGCAATCTTTCAAGACGACAAATACCATTTGGATTCAGACAAAAACGATGGTTGTTATTATGTTGGTATTTACAAGCACATTTCAAAATCAGGAAATTTTCTGTATATAAATTCGGTGTCCGGGAATATCTTTACAAAATATCCAATAGATAAAATTCAAGAATACCTACATTCGTATAGCATTATGCTTCGCAGATGTTCAAGCATTGAAATTATGCAGTTGTATATTCGTAACGATGTCTATTATGTGGTATTAAAAACATTTTGGATACGCATTATTCAACGACTTTGGAGACAACGCGTGGACAAATACAAGCAAAATCAGGAAAAGAAAATGTTGCCTAAAAACATGCGATATAAAGAAATACACGGTAAATACCCTAAGGAATTAAATTATTTACCTAAATTGCACGGCATGTTATCACATTACAAGAAACCGTAACTTTATCTAAAACGAGACAGATACAAAAATTTATTTAAGTCACCTATGATTTCATCTCGTATATTCAAAATGTCGCTGTCTTTTTCAGTGAATATCTTATTCATACTTACAAAATAGTCGCGGTATTCGTATACGCACTTTTTCAGGTCTTTTGTGTTCTTGGGGTCAATCATTTTCAGGTTTTTTTCCATTTTGTTGATGTGACTGTCGGTCTTACCTAACAATACCTCCACGAATGAATCAACGTGCGTATTCAAACTAGCATATAGTTCGTCGGTAGCA